>Ga0099824_1004578_pt1 | contig 19857 bp, 4 predicted proteins | sample SiratrowhiteBW_FD_76837 | JGI IMG/M metagenome (GOLD analysis project Ga0099824, IMG submission 76837) | Root nodule microbial communities of legume samples collected from California, USA - Siratro white BW | ecosystem: Host-associated > Plants > Roots > Nodule | place: USA: California... | reverse complement strand
TTTTTTTTTTTTTTTTTTTTTTTTTATTTAAATATTTTTTTTTTTTTTTTTTTTTTTTTTTTTTTTTTTTTATAAAAAACACAAAAAAGTTATAAACTTACAATTTTATTAATATTTTATTTGATTGTAAAGATACGTTAATTCTAATTATTATAAAAATTTCTAATTTATATTAGAATACAAATTCGTACATATATTTAATATTACATAGAAATTGAGATGTATAACTAATTATTTATAAATTTAATTAATAGATAAAATTAAAAATTAATATTATTATTTATACTATCATCATTATTATAATTAATATTATTAATAATAATATTAATAATATTATTAATATGATTAATATTATTATTATTAATAATGTTATTAATATTGTTATTATTATTACTAATATTATTAACATTATAATATTATATTGATAATATTATTATTAATAATATTATTAATATATAATTAATATTATTTTTATTTTTTTAATATTATTAGTATTGTTATCATTAGTAATATATTCAATATTATTATTTTTATGAACATTGTAATTATTATTATCATTAGTATTATTATATGTGAGTTTGAATTGCCTTTACAATAATCTGTAAATAATAATAATAATAATAATAATAATAATAATAATAATAATAATAATAATAATAATAATATTAAAAAGCAATTTCCAAAAATTACAAATCTTTAATTATTTTACAGATGTATTTATTATTTTGAAATGGAAAAAGGAAGTAAAAATATAAAATTATACTAATATTATATTATAATTGTGAAAACTTATTGTATTTTTAACCTACGTATAAAGAAATGAGTAATAAAAAATATTTTGTTAAAAAGGTAATAGTATTCCACTTTTATCCTTCTTATGTTCAGTCCTATTATGCATAATGTCAATTCATGTTTATTATTGTTCATATGCAACTTTTAATATTTGTTAGAATATTAAATAAAAATTCAATATATTTAGTGACTTCAAAATTCGAAAAGTATTCAATGTATTTTATTTAACAAGTAAGAGAATGCATGAAAAGATTATGTAAGAAAATTAAACTCCTTCAACTTCTATTATCCCTTGCTGTCATTGGTCTTATGTAAATTATCCATTCAGACCTATTATAATTCTTAAATTATCCATTCATATCTATTATATTTCCCATAATGAAATTATCTGTTTTTAATACTTTCCATGAAAGTGTCAAATGGAAAATTCTCACATTGTATATCTTAAATATATTGAAAGGGTGGTGGTGTTATTTGTACATCACTTGCCACCCTCATTTAAGACCGATAAATATAATTATTTTATTAATATATAATATTTAATAGTATTATTTTATTAATAAATATGAGTGTTAAATAGAGATTTGACTTGAACAGTAATATCAAACCAATTTTCCTATTTGAAAACATTCAATTTGAAAACATTCAATGTTCTTTGTTATCATCTCTCTTATGCATTATCGTTTATTTATCATTGGAAAAAAAAAAAAAACATTAGGAATCATGAGAACCAAAAATGAGAAAAGGAAAAAAATTAATGCTAAAATAAGAGGAAGAGAAACAATTCATTTAATCAACCAGATGCCAATTGTATATATATGTTTAGATCATATGTTAATTTGATTATTGTGAAGTACCAACCACAACCAAAACTGCTTTTCCTCTGCAGTTGCGGTTTCGAGTATTTTGGCTTTGGCAACAGTTGAAAAGTGTCACCAAATGGGTGTCAATGTGGGAATTTTTTGTACTGTGTTTCTGCTGGCAACACAGGCAATAGGGGTGCCTGCACTTTCACCATTTAATGAGCTGCATGGAAAGAAGCATCATTCTAAAGGTACTCTCCTTCTCTTCTCTGCCATTCATGCTTCATCTTCTTTTCTTGTTTTACTTAGTTATTTGGATTTCCTTTTGTTCTTCTGTCTGGTCTTTAGTTCAGATCTTTCTATGGATAAGGGCATAGCAGAAAGCATAGTATATAGTTCTCAAAAATCAGAACTATGTGCATGAAAAGTGATATAGAGAGAAAACATGTTTTAAAATTAATGTATTTGAGTAAACATTACATTTTTTTATATTTTAATTATTAAGTTTTTAAGTGGTTAACAAAATTCATCTTGTATTTAGTCCTGGTTCTTATTCACACTAACATTATTAAAACAAACAAATATATGTATTAAAACAAATTAATTTGTACATACTCTATTTTCTTTATTATTATATATGCATAATTTGTTACTTTATCCTCTTTAAAATATTAGAGTTTAGCTTTCTCAAATTAAAATAAATATATTAATTTTATAAAAAAATATTTTTATTTCATGGAATTTATTTAGAGGCAAATAAATAACATTTTTTTTCAATGTTAGATAAATCCATTTGATTAGTCACAGTTGGGATAAATTTTTCAAACTAATGTAATTTTTTTTATAAAATTTCCAAAATAATGCATTTTTTTAGGGTGTTGGTAAATCTTGCAGAGGTATCATTGTGAATCAATTGAGTAACTATTACAATTTAATTTAAGATTATGTAAAATCCTAACACTACTTTAGTTTAATGAATAAGATTGTACAATAAATATACTATTTTAATTAATTAATTAATTGATTAATTAAAATTGTTAGACTATGATTTGGGTGATAAGTTCACATTGTATTGGGTTGTGAAGATAGATAAAATTAATTCATAGTGATAAAGCCCTTTTAGGAATTTTGTTAAATATGTATTAATTGAAATTAATTTTCATTAAATAATTGAAATAAATGTGAAGTTAATTTGAATGGAAGGATGATTAAGAAAAGTTACCTGATGTGAGTATGTAAAATGTATTTAAATAAAAAAATGATTTTTATATAGTGAAAATTTAAATTAGTTGAACTGGTTAGTTTTTAAAACTTATTTAGATTTTTTCCTTCTTAAAACTCCTTCCCCTCTTTTTTTTTTTTTTTATAAAAATAACCATTGCTGTAATTTTATAAAAATTTCCAAACTATTTCCGCAAACTTATTTAGATTTTTTCCCTTCTTAAAACTACTTCAGCCCTTTTTTTTTCTTTTATAAAAATAATCATTGTTGTAATTTTATAAAAAATTCAGCAATGGTTTAAACTAGTTTTAAGAGGGAAAAAAATGTAAATAAGTTTTAAACATTAACCTATTTACTTTAGTTATTTTTAAAAAAAGTTTTAACCTTTTTTTTAATTCAAATAATTTAAATTTTTACTATATAAAAATCATTTGTTTATTTAACTATAGTATATAAATTTTCTTTTGAAAATAACTATTCTTTAATTCAAATTAACTTTACATTTATTTCAATTATTTGATGACAATTAATTTTAATCATTGCATATATCACAATTTTCAACTTTATCACTATACATTAATTTTATCTGCACAATTGTGAGAGAATTAATCACCTCAGTCTAATGATTTTAATTAATCAATTAATTATTTAATTAAAATCTATCTTTATTGTATCATTTTATTCATTTAACTAAAATTCTTCTCTTTTTACATTCAAACAATCTTAAATTAAATTGTGTAATAATGACACCATTTATTTTTAATGATATTATGTAACTTCTGTACGATTTATCCACACAGGCAAAAAAAAAATACCATTTTAGAAATTAAAAAAAAACTAGTTTAAAAAATTTGCCCAAAGTTAGTGTTAGTTTTATTATGGATGACCACATTTTTCTTAAAGCCTTTCCTTGTCCTTTCAGCTTTGACATATGCATCCATTAAATTTCTTTTTATTATAACCTTTTATATAAATATATGGCCACATTTTTTTTAAAGCCTTTCCTTGTCCTTTCAGCTTCGACATATGCATCCATTAAACAATTCTCAGTGATATGACAATGCATAATTAAAAGATAGTATAATATATTGACAGTATATTTCGGTTAAATTTTGTCTTTTATGTTTTCAAATTATATAAATAAGTTAATTTAAAATAAAGTAAAAAATTTAGAAATATTTTTAAAAACTTTTTTTGAGAAATCATATGGTTGGTAAGATTGTTTACTTTTGTAATGATAACTACTTTTAGTAATAATCTATGTTACAAAGCAATTAACTAATTATTTATTTGAGTCTAAAAAATGTAAAAAACCTATACATGTATAAGAATAGATCCACAATGAAAGTAATCAACCTTTTGTTAAGAAATTATTAACATTGGATTAGTATATGTGATTAGCATTCCATGTTTATTTTATCTGTAAGTAGTCACATCATTCGGTTTTCCACTTTTCATGCAATACTCTCACATATAAGATCCAAAGTTAGCTAGTCAGTTAAGAAACTTGAGAAAAAGAACAAAAGTAAAACAATGTGAAAATGTCCCATCAATCTACTTTGCTAAATACAAGTTTCTTGTTAAATTGTGTTTTACAAGATCTAGCTTGCACATTTTATAACGCACTTAACTCCAACAGCACAATTAGTTTGAAAATACATTAATGATTGAACTTGTAGAGATAAAGCATTATGTGTTGCTTCATTAAAAACCTTGTCCACACAGTTTCTTTTAACAAAAAATGTCTCTAAATTTAGGATTATAGTGCATGTTTTTGGGCTATTTTGCTTGGGTTGTTGGTGTAATGAACATAACTATGCAGTTAATAATACATAACAGAGAACTCTGTTTTTCACTAGTTACTCTCCTGTGTCCAAAAAATGTGAAGCTGATACAAGACACATTTTCGGGGCAACCTTTGCATTTTATGTTACTATAAGGACCCTTTTACCTTTAAACTTTGAAATTTGTTCTCAAAGGAATATATTTTACCTCTTGCAAAAACTTTTGTCATTGTATAGTAGTAATATTTTGCATATATTGGTACTCTTTAAATAACGGGTTACTTCATGTTACCGTGCAGAGAAATTCGTCAACAAAAGGCAAGCTCCTACCTTTCACTCCAAATTCACTATTCCTGATCCTATTCCCCATTGGCCTCCAGGTAACCATAATGAGAATGATCAAATTCTCTTGTTATTTTGATAAAGGGTGATTTTGTATCTGCTTATTTTTTATTTTTTAAATTTGTTTTACCAAAATAAGTACATTTCAACTTTTTCTGTCTGTCAATTTGCTTATTAACAGTTTTCTACCTTTCTTTTAAAGAAATTTATCTAGTTCTTAAACAAGATTATTTTAAGTTAATCAAACACTGATCATTTGGGGTGAATTGCTACATTCAGGTGGTAATTTTTCAACTGGACCAATTGATCTGGGTGGGTTGCAAGTGGGTCCAGCATCATCATTTAGCAACCCCATTTGGGTGGGGAGTCAGGGTGGAGCTGATGGTCTAGGGATTTCTATGCATGAACCAACAGAATTACCTGAAGGTTTCTCCATGCTAGGTAGCATCAGCATATCCAACAACCACACTGCTTTCTTAGGATGGACTCTTGTGGCAAAAGATGTGTCTGGAAACACCAACAACCCCACTCTAAAGAAACCAGTTGATTACAAACTTGTATGGAGCAGTGAACTTATGAAAATTCCCTGCTATATTTGGCTTCCAATGGCACCTGATGGGTATAAAGCCATAGGCCATGTTGCCACCAACACCTCAGATAAGCCTTCCCTTGACAAAGTCATGTGTGTCAGGTCAGACTTCACGGATCCATGTGAGACAAGTGAAACCATTTGGGAATTCGGCAGCTTCAAAATCTATGATGTTAGACCAAGCAATAGAGGAATTGAAGCTCCTGGTGTAAGAGTAGGCACATTTGAAGCCCAAAATGGAACTCTTAGACCTCCATCCATTGCTTGTTTGAAGAACAACAATCCCATCCCAAACCACATGCCTAACTTGGAACAAGTCAATGCAATACTCAAAAAGCACTCTCCAGTCATGTACTTACATCCTGATGAAGAATACTTTCCATCTTCTGTGGAGTGGTTTTTCTCCAATGGGGCACAGTTGCATACAAAAGGGCAAGGGAGTGCTATCAACATACCACCAAATGGCTCTAACCTTCCTCAGGGTGGGAAAAATGATGGTGCCTATTGGATAGACCTGCCTGCTGATGCAAAAGAACAAGAGAGGGTAAAGAAAGGAAATTTGTCAAGTGCCAAAAGTTATGTGCATGTGAAACCAGTGGATGGAGGAACCTACACTGATCTTGCAATGTGGGTATTCTATCCATTCAATGGACCTGCAAGAGCCAAAGTTGAGTTCCTTAACCTTAACCTGGGGAAGATAGGTGAACATGTTGGTGATTGGGAACATGTGACACTAAGGGTAAGCAACTTCAATGGTGACCTAAAGCAGATGTATTTCTCAGAACACAATAAGGGTATATGGCTTGATTCCTCCCTGATTGAGTACCATATTGACCACAAACCTAAATATTATTCTTCCCTTCTTGGCCATGCTTCATACCCTCATCCTGGTCTTCATCTGGTAGGGCAAAAGTCTGTAGGCATAAGGAATGATACTGATAAAGGTAGTATCTTTGATTTGGGGTCATCATTTCAGGTGGTTGCTGCTGAGTATTTGGGTTCTCAAGTTGTAGAGCCTCCATGGCTGAATTATTTTAGGGAATGGGGTCCTAAAATTCAGTATGATTTAGATAAAGAGTTGAAGAAGCTTGAGAATAACTTACCATCCTTTCTAAAACGTGCTTTGGAAAACATTGTGAAGAAGTTGCCTAGTGAACTGCTGGGACAGGAAGGACCAACAGGGCCTAAGGAGAAGGATAATTGGAACGGAGATGAAAGGACATAATGAGCTTAGAAACATTGATTGTTATAAACTTCAAATTGGTGAGGGGAATGATAATTATTGTGTAAGATTGAATTGAATAAGTAGCAATTGTTTATTGAAAAACATATATTAAACAAATGAAAAGTTGCCAATAAGCAATTGCTTGATAATTCATAAACCTTGTCAAAATTCTTGGTTTTCTGAACAAATTATGTTCTTGATTATAGTGGCTATACATACAAAAACACAATGTTAAGGCAAAGAAAAAACACGACAAAACAAAACAAAGATAAACAATCCACAAAATGTTTGCAAACAAATTTAAATAAGCAGGAAGAATTTTATTGTATAATAGTCTTACTCGGTGTGTATTCTTTAACAAAAATTTAATCAAGAGATTTCATTACCATCTCTAACAAAATAAAAGAATAATTTATTTTAATATAATAATATAATAAAATGTAATATTTTTTTAAAGTATATGCATTTAAGTAAATTATATTTTTTTAAACATAAAATGTTGAAAGTAAATTAATAAATAGAACAAGTAATAACAATATTAAAACAAATAAAAAATAATTATTCATAATATATTATAATTAAAAATAAATTAAAAAAATTAAATATTACTACTATGCAATTATTCCTTTTATATATAAAATAATAAATATATTTGTAATTGAACTATACACTTAAAATTTATTTAATTAGCTTAATCTAAAATATTTATTTAGTTATTTGGGCATTTCTCTACTAGATTAATAATAAAAAGTGTTAATTATCTTACACATTTAATTTTGTAAATTTTGTCATATGAATTTAAAAAATTATACATATTTTACCTTTGTTGCAACTTTGTTGACGACAACAACGGACGACAATCCAAAAAATGATGTGAAAAATAGGGTGAAATAAAAGAGATGAGTCGTTATCATAGTTTATTATGAAAAATTATGAAAAATCAAGAAAGAAAAAAGAAATGGTCTGCGAACTAGGAATAAACTTTAATGTAATGAACAAAATCAAATATAGTTTATTAAATAATTATTTTTCCCTTAAAAATAGAAATAAAATACAAATAAGAACAAACTAATAATTTTTAAATTATAGAACTGAAAAAGGATTGACTTTAGCTTTACATATCTTCATCCATAACTTTAGCTTTACATATCTTCATTTATAACGAGTGAAGAACCGGACACACATAATTCTAAAAAAAAGTTAAATTATTTTGAGAATTCAATATTTTTGAAAATTTTTGTATTTTTATATTTTTCATTATTTTTAAAAATTATATTTTATTTTGGACAACTTTTTAGTAATTCAAACATAATATTTTATACATTATCATTTTTCTCGCTTAGTATCCGTAGGTAATTTATTTTTTTTAACTTTTCTGTTTTTTCTAAGTATAGTAATATTACTTACTGAATTTTTAGTAAATAAATTTAACTTACATACGGAAAAAAAAGTCCACAGGTAATTATCCGTAAGAAATAGAGTTTTTTCTTATAGTGTTTGAGAATTCAATATTTTTGAAAAATTTTATATTTTTTATATTTTTCATTATTTTTAAAAATTATATTTTATTTTGGATATCATTGTACACGTACGACTTTTTAGTAATTCAAACATAATATATTTTATTAGTAGCATAGATAATAAAAAGATAAAATGTTTGATTAGCATAATTCCAAAAAGGAGAATTAGGATTTGAGATGCTACAAAACCTGTTTATATGATAAAGAGACTAATCAACATCTCATGTTTATAACTATTATTAACTTAATAAATATCGAAACAGTCCTTGCAATTTTTTCTTCTAAAGATAAAATGCATTAATTAATTTTTTTATTTAGTTAACTTTTGCTGACTGTTTCTCATGAAAACGACATCTGAATCTTGGTTGGCAATGGAATACCTTTCCCAAAGGAAAAGAAAATTCTTCATTCTTCATGAAAATAAAGTATCTCTCCAAGAAAAAGCAAAGAAGGTGCTATATCACCTGTACACAAAAGTATAACCTCTATCTTGCATGGAACACAATATATTGGCTAGTTTGTTCACGCCAAGAGTAATATTTGAAGGATTTTTTCATTACATTACTACTAAAGCCCATTTTACATTATATTTTTGTTGCTAAGTTTTACGAAAAGAATATATGTTTCTTGTTGAAAAATGCACAGCTTTTGTTAACGTTGAATGAATAGCCACATCGGATAACATAAGTGACATATCATAACATTCAACCTTCTAAAATCACAGCAAAATGGGTTCTCATGGTCAATTCAAGAAAAAGAAAAATTTGCCTATTGGAACCGCATTTAATCTTCCTGCTGATATACCAGTTTGGCCCCCAGGTAGCATTATGCAGTAATGCATATCTTCATTTTTTTTCTATATACTCTATAATAAGATGAGCAAGGTGCTAATATTTCTGATTCATTTGGTTATGGCAATTGGGTTTTTACTGGCTTGTCATGGAATTGTAGGTGGTGGATTTGCAACCGGCATCATTGACCTTGGTGGTGGGTTGCTAGTGTCACAAATCACAACATTCAACAAAGTTTGGACCACCTTTGAAGGTGGACCAAATAATCTTGGGGTCACTTTTTTTGAACCAAAAGGTTTATCTCAAGGGTTCTTTATGCTAGGATGTTACTGCCAACCAAACAACATGCCTCTTCATGGTTGGGTTCTTGTGGGGAAAGGTGACTCTTCAATCTCTAATGGAGCTTTAGCCAAACCAGTTGATTACAAATTGGTGTGGACCACTAGCTCCTTGAAAACAAAGCAAGATGGAGAAGGTTATATTTGGTTACCAATAGCCCCTGATGAGTACAAACCTGTGGGCTATGTTGTCACCACCTCACAAGAGAAGCCTTCTCTTGACAAAATCAGGTGTGTTAGATCAGACCTCACTGATGAATGCACAACATACCATTCAATGAAGCTTTGGAGAACACAAAACAAGAGGTTTAGTGTGTTTGATGTTGGACCAATGAAGAGAAGCATTGAAGCTCAAGGAGTAAGGGTAGGAACCTTCCTAGCTCAAAGTGGAGGAGGGACAAACCCTAAACCTTTACCTATAGTTTGTTTGAAAAACACAGGCTAATTTTTCCTACATGCCCAATTTATCCCAAGTTGAGGCAATGATCAAGGCCTATTCTCCATATATGTACTTGCATCCTATAGAAGAGTACCTCCCTTCTTCTGTGGATTGGTTTTTCACCAATGGGGCAGTACTTGTTGAGAAAAGAAAGGGTGGCATAAGGGAGAGTGCAATAAAACCAAATGGCTCAAACCTTCCACAAGGTGGTTCCAATGATGATGAAGTTACCTATTGGTTGGACCTTCCTTTGGATGAAACCAAGAGAGTTAAAGTCAAGAAAGGAGATTTGGCAAGTTCCCAAGCTTATGTTCATGTTAAACCAATGCTGGGTGGGACTTTCACTGACATTGCCATGTGGGTTTTCTACCCATTCAATGGGGGTGCAAGGGCAAAAGTGGCATGCACCAACATTCCACTGAGGACAAAAGGGGAACATGTTGGGGATTGGGAGCATGTGACATTAAGGGTAAGCAACTTCAATGGAGAATTATGGAAGGTTTATTTCTCACAGCATAGTAAGGGTAAATGGGTGGATGCATGTGAGTTGGAGTTCCAAAATGGCAATAGGGCTGTGGTTTATTCTTCCTTGCATGGGCATGCCTTGTTCCCAAAACCTGGGCTTGTTATGCAAGGAATGAGAGGGTTTGGTTTAAGGAATGATGCTGCAAAAAGTGATGCAGTAATGGATATGGCAAGTGGGTTTGAAATAGTTGGTGCTGAATATTTGGGGTCAGAAATTAGGGAGCCACCATGGTTGAATTATGGGATGAATTGGGGTCCAAAGGAAGGGCCAAAGGGTCCAAAGCAGAAGGATAGCTGGGAAGGAGATGAACGGTAAATATTGTTACATATTCCAAAAACACAGAAAGATTGATGAAAGAAAATCAAAATCTATCCAAAAGAAACTCCACTTTTATTTTTTAATCTATTTTTTCTTCATCCATAATTTTAGTTAGGATTCTAGATCAAAAATAAAAAATAGAATCACTTATTATATTTAAATGTAATATATATAGTAGAGTTGATTTACACCTAATAAACATAAATATCATTTTTTAAATATTGTTTTATACTAATAATTAATTGAATAATTTATAACATATTATTTTATTTAATAATTTTATTGTAAAATGTTTAAGTTTTTTAAAATAAAATGTAATTTTTTTAACAAAAGATATCTCAACAGGATCATAAAATAATAGTTCGATTGGATTAAAACTTATATTAAATTAAAATTAAAGATAATTGAAGTATAATGATTTTTATATTTAATTTAATGGACAAATAAAAATATCACAAGATGGAGAAAAACATCAAACATTTAAATGTATCATCTCATACGTTAATTCAGTAATGCAAAACCTTACCCTTTACCATATTATATTTGCGATATTATGAACATGATCATCATAAATATATTACAATACAAATCATAGAATGGTATGCTAAAAATTTTAAAAAATTTCATAATACCTTATATAATGAAACTCACATTTCATATTCACTTGTAACATCCACACCATCTACGATTATTTATATAATCCTATTTTTTCTAGGGAAATATATATATATATATTGAATATTATTTATGGACGAATCTTTTACTAATTGATTGAAAATATTTGTTTACATACTTATTCCTAAGTATTTTGAAAATTATAATTAATATATGAGTATTTTATAGATACATAATCAAAGTTAGTTGGTAACAATTGAGTTATGAATAAAAACTATTTAATTATATTTCTATTTGATAACAACTCAATTATGAATAACAACTATTTAACTATTTATTTTTATTTACACTAGCTCAAATGTCTATATATTCACATTTTTACCAAAGGAGCAACATATTTTTTTTTTCATTTCGGTCTATGACTTATTATTATTGTTTGATCTTTTATTAACTTGAGCATTAAAAAGTCTTTTACAGGTAAGAACTTTATTTGATACTCAAATATTGTTTATTAGAGGAATGGGATAATATTCAAAATGAATATGTCAAAGATATTATATAGTCAACAACATTAGCTCAAGCTTCAACAACATTAGGCTAAACTCCAGTTTTATGCGATCATTTGAACATTGGTTCATGATCGATCGTCAACAACAATAACATATTATTGATGACAACGCATGGATAAATAAACAAAGTTGTGGCCTTAAACCTATTAAGTGAGACATTGAATCTTTGTTAGGTTATCTCAACTCGAAGGCAATGTTAATGTCTAAACACCTCTAACTAAGCATACATAAAAATACACAAATATGCTTGGTACCAGAGATAAAGAATCCTAAGGACTAGGTATAAAATTCATTACATAACCTAAGCTCGGTAGTCACTACAAACTACTTTTGCATGCAAATATGAAATGGAAATCATTTGTTCACAATAGAGATCATGGCAGTACTCCAAATAGAAGTGCCCTAATGCAAAAAAGGTATGACATATCAACCAATTCTAAAGACACAACAAAGCCTTCAAAACTCAAGTAATACTATTTTGTAGTGATTGTGTTATTATTTGTAATATTTTTTTAGCAACACTTAAATGGATAACACTATAGTGCCATTACAAATTACCACCTAATTTGACTAATTCCTTTCTAACCTTCTCTAAAAAGTTCATGGCTCAATTTGTGCTAAACTGGCCATATATAGCTAGCTTAATAGCCCTTGAAAACATAAGACCATAGGAGAATGAACCCTCAATAAATTCATGAAGAGACTCGTAGCCATATCTCTCACAATACCAAATTTGAATCTAGTAGAGGCCATGCAAACCATGAGAGATAAATATTGCCTACTATTAAAGAGATCTCATGAGAAGGATAAGAGAATTTAATGTTGCATGCGTTGAATTAAATGTTTCTCGACGTTTAAAGCTCACAAGACGATGGTAGAAGAAGAAAAAAAAAAAAACAAAAGGAGTTCAAAGTTACTCAAAAACCAAAAAAGAAAATGCAACAACTACTTTTTCCAAGCCTATATAATATATAAAGATATACTTCGAAGATTAAAAAATGGCTTATTTTTGCAAGTTCCAAAACTCTACCATTTTCAATTCTTTATGCGTAAAAGTTTTGTAAGAACATTGTTGTGTTCAAACCAATAAACTAGGAGAGTGAACTTAAATCGTTACATACGTTGAAAGATACCCTCTATAGTGAGCAAATTTGTTCGATCGCTCAGACATTGTATTTGTCTTAATCTAGGAGCGACTTGCTTAAAAAATACTTAGTTAAGTCAGGAGTGACTTGTGATAAAGAATACTTGAATGGAGATAGATAACAATGACTGCAAGCGAAAATATATTTGGGTTAAGTCAAGAGTAGCTTATGAAAGAATACTCAGGTAAAGCCAGAAGTAGTTTGGTGAAAGAATATTTTAGCGTACTTCACAGTAATAATCTTCTTAGTAGAACTTGACTTGTTAGTCAAGAATTGTAGTTTGTTGTGATAGTGAACCAGTATAAAATTCTTTGTAAACTCTCTTTCTCTTCTCCTCATGACTTTACACACACACACATGAGAAAAAAGATAAAAAAAAAAAGAAAAACCAAATTTGGTTAATCCTCATCAGCGACAAATGCAAATTAAAAGTTTAAGCAATAGAGGATGATTGGGTAAAACGTATATACATCTCTTAATACCTACAAACATGCCATAATCTAGAAGACATTCAAGCTTAAGGTGTTGCCCATACCTCTATATCTTCCTTCACCAACACTTACATACCCAACAAATTGATGTTGATACCATCAAATACTAGTCATACACTAAAGAATACAACTTGGGTCCCATATATAACTAAAAACCTCACATTACTGTGGAGCTTTGGTTTGCTTAGTTGAACATGAAAATGTGTGATGGACTAAATATGTGGCAATTCCCAAGGTTGAGATTGGAGAAACCGAAGAGGTTATTAAGGTTGATCACAAGGAAATTCTCAATATGAGAATGAGCATAATTAGGGGCCTAACAAAGAACAAAATCAAAACAACAACGATATCGACAACAAAATCCTCATAATGTCCAAGGAGTGATTCATACAATTATTGAATGTTTTGTTAGGGGAGGAAGTTCAAGTTAATATTGGAAAAAACATCGTTTTGGTATTCAACATGTAAATGCATTATACTTATTTCTTCCAAGATCCCTCACTAAATCACTTTTACTAAGACTTTAGCCACCACAATCTAGCATAAAACGATTTGATTGTTGTCACTATAACCAAAGCCGGCTAGTGTGTATGAAAAGTATTGTTTGGTCAACGAATGTTTGGTTGATGTATTTCATTGGTCGACTTTCTTTTGAAAATAGATCTCACAACCAGTTTCATCAAGTTATACCTTGAATCCTTAGTAGGATTTAGAGAAGAATAAGTTGACACTAGAGGATATATTAAACTTATATAAACTTTTAGTATCACTAGAGTTGTCAAAGTGAGCCAAAACTTGCGACCCAACTTGACACATCATAAGTTTGAGGCAAATTAGACTTAAAAAAATTACAAATTTTAATACTGACTGAAATCAAACCCGACCTGCTAACAACTTAATACACCTAAGTTAAACCTATAATGAGTCAAGTTGGATCGCCAACCTATAATAAAAAAAATCAAAAGATAATAACCTCATGAAAATTAAAAACAACCCAACATGGTTTAAAAATGGGATAAAATACACTACTCACACGAGTTTCCATTCTCCTCTCAAAATCTCTTTTTCCTTCCGTTCTTTTCTCTTAAAATCAAAATCTCCCTCTACTATAGGATTTTCAATTTTTCACTACTACTAGCTGTCATATTTAACACCTTCAGTCACTCCACACTCCACCATCAATAATTCTACCTTCAGTCCCACGACTCCTCCTCCCCACCCATTTACTCACTCAAGGTACTTGATACACCATTTAAAACTATCATTCTTTTTTTTTAATCTGCAAAAGAATTTATAAAATAAGGAAGCACAGAGGGTGCTTCAACCCTTTAATATTAATGAAATGATTTTTCTTGTCTTTTTAATATTTAGAATTTGATTTTACTTTTCATATTATCAAATTTTTAGTCCGTCACATCAATAAAATTTTGTACAAACTTTTTATTTATTTTTGTTCAATTTTCACTCTTTCACCCTTATAAAATAACCTCACCTCATTTTTTCCTTTCTTTTCTTTTCAAGTCTCAAACATATACTAAAATTCTTTGCTCCCTAAACAAAAAAACTTATACTCAAAGTTCAAACTATAATTTAGGTTCATTCAGTTTATTTTGTCCTATTGCCAATCAATTTGAAAACACTAAATTTGAAAACACTAAAATTGCAATCTCAATTATCAATCCTTAATTAAAGTTTTTTCTTTCTGGTTTATTCTTCTGAAATTAAGGGCATTGTTGTGAATTCATTATTTTTGACCGGGGTAGACAAGTAGACCTTACAAAGCTCAACTTTTGGGTCATTTGTACACTCTGCAGGGTGTTTTCCTTATTCCCTTTTCTGCTTCCTAAGTTGGTGGAAGAAGATCGAATAAGAGCTGAACTTCTTTGCACAATAGACAAGTACTGATTTTCATCATTTTGACATGATTCTGCCTTCTTTTTTCTAGTGATAATATTACACTTTAAATGCTGAATGTTTGTTTCTTTTCTCTGTTTATTTTTTTTCCCTTTTGCAGAATAACATATGTAGAAGTTCATCACTCTCTGATAGAATTTGTTCCTCCATTGTGCATAAGAAGGTATTCGTTTCTTTCATTCTCTCCTGATATATTTTATAATCTTTTCCATGAAGATAAGAAGGATTTGTATAAAATATGTTTTTATAGGGTCTTTGGTTTTTCTTCAAAAGTGAAGTTATACGCTTTTGGCTGTTCTGGTCTCTTTCCAATTTGCTTCTGTTAATGTAGAATACATAGCATTATCACCATATTGGTAATGTGGTTTAGTAGGCTTGAAAAAATTCTGTGCAAGAAGTAAAAACGAAAATTGTCTCAGTTGGATCATAATGATGATAGGTTCTTCCAATTAAAATCTTCAAAAAAATTTAATAAGATTCAAATAGAATTTAAGTGAAAACTTATGTAAACTTCAAGACGTAAATGACAGAAATTATTTGATGATTAAGTTTAGTGTTTTTATTATCTGCATTCCTTGACTTTTTTTGTGAAGAAACCTACTACAAATTAAATAATTAGAAGAAAATATCTAAGTCTAACTTTAATTAGAGATATAGAGTCCAAAAGAAAGTGAAGGACAACCTCATTTTGCAATTAGAACTAAATTTATGATCTATAATTGCAATTTATATTAAATTTATTAAATATATTATTTAGGTATCAGGTTGAAATAAGAAAAATTAAATTCTAAAATTAAACCAAAGTAACGGAAGAAATATTTTTCTAACAAAGATTGTCAATAAAAAAAATAATATATCGCTCTAGAATTAGAATGATAAAGTGTTAGACCAAAGATGTTAAAAAATTGAGTAATATCGATAGAAATAAGAGACATAGTCTAAAATTATTGAGTATCGTTCGTTTAGCAATCAAATATGATTCAGATGGTATCATTAATACGAGGAAAGCAACGAGATATTATCCCACGAATATATCCATTGAAAAAATATCAATATCTTAAAATATTTGATTTTTTTTATTTTTTCATGATAAGGTAGGGTAACCGAGATTAGTACAATTTAAACTCAACTTTATGAGCCGAATGTTATAACATTTAGATTCATTTTATAAAATGTTCACATACGATATTAAAATCACTTTAAAAAAATCCAAGTTTTAATAGACATGTTATTTAATAACTACTAAATGATTAAATACTACTACCAAAGTTTGATATAGGTCCTCACCAAATATAAGATATGAACAAAGATTAATTTAAACAAAAAAACTTAATATTCTTTTATCCTAGAACAAAAAATTAAATGAATCAACTTTTTATTTTACCTTTTAAAAATAGTTGTTGCCATGTGGAGAAACTTTATTTACTCTTTGGTTATAAAGATTTTATTTAGCCAATACAAAGTTAGAAAGTCATGGTTGTCAAATATACCTTCATAGCTGTGTCAATTGACGGTGGTGACATGAGTGGTGTATCTCCAGTATACGTGGATTATGTTTTGACCTATAAATGGTACCAAGTTGTCTACCATAAGAAAAAAAAATGAGTATTAGAAAACAGTGAAAAAAAAAACAAATATTTAGTCTTAGTATAATGTCCATCAATATCAATGATGTTTGAGAGGGGGAAAAGGATGCATGAAGATGAGAGAAGTGGAACATGTTCAGGGACTAGTGGTTTGTAAGTGGATCATGGTGACACATAGTTGTAATGTTAAACAGCCTGTTCATGAAGGGATAAAGAAAATTGATGATTGAGTTGATGAGTGTTCCAAGAAGAAGAAACCAAATAACAGAATCAAGTGGGTCTAAGTATGTTTCCTCGGTTTGCAGTCATGCATGTTCAGCTTCATGGAGTTTTTGTGTAATTGGAGTGTAGGACATTTACTGTAATGGTAGTATGAATAACGCCAAATACATGCATCTCTAGCTCCATTATTTACTCCCACTTTGTATAACCTTTTAGGATTTTGAGCTTTGCTCTTAGTTTCATGTTAACAAACTCTCACTGATATCAAACAGGGAAACTTCTAAACTTAAATCCACTTCAATACAATAAACCAATTATATATTTTTTTATATATTTTTAAAATATGATATGTGTATAATTTCATTAAATCAACTCATTTCTATAACACACATGTATATACTTTGTTAAAAAATATTCATTATGTGAAATATGTTTTTTTTATAATTTTTTAATATTTATGTAATTATTATTTATCACAATATTTTATTATTTATATAATTATAATTTCTTTATTAATATTTGATATTAAATATATATATATATATATATATATATATATATATTCTTTTTATAATTAATCTTTAATAATATTATATTTTCTTAATTATTTTTTAATTTTTAAAAAAATTAGTTAATTAATATTTAAAATAACATAAATATGAATTTAAGTACAGATATATTTGTTGTCTGACAATATAAGAACATAGATGAGAAACAATTTTTATATTTATTAAATAATAGCTAAAAATAGAAACAAATTTTACTTAAAAAATGAAGGAAGATATGACCATATCCTTATCCACCTTCATATTCCTCCTACGTAGGCCACTATTACTGGGAATATGTTGTGGTGCCATACCAATCCTCCACTTGGGTTTGATAACATGAATAAAAAAAATATAATAGGAAAGATGCACAGTAATATGAAAACAAATATGATGTACTACATGCACCTTTGAAATGTAATATCTTGGACGTGTTTCAGTCGGTACTGTTAATCGTATTATTTTTAACTGGATTCATGAATCGTAACGGGATATTATTTGATCGCACACGAGTTATATATATTTATTTATTTATTTTAAATTAATTTAATTATTTTATAATATTAGAAATTTATTTATTAAAAAAAACCATCAATAACACTCATCACTCATAAACTTTATAAATTCTTCATTCATTTCTTTCATTTTTTATTCTCTTTTCTTTAGTTCACAAAATTTCACTTTTTACTCTCTCTTCTCAAATTCATCATTTTGCTTTCTTTCAAATTCGTCCATCAATTCAAACAAAACAGAATGGTTGATATTTTAGTAGGATTCTTGAATTAATTTTCATTACTTTCCATATAATTTATTATCCAATTTGATCAAAATAGTTTGGTTAGAACTTCTAATGCTTTCATCAAATTCAAATTCATCTAGCCTACTTGATTGCCTTGAGTTGAATATACTAGTAAAAATATTTAAAATCTTTAAAAGGATGTTATTTTTATAATTTTCAAATTATATCTTAATACGGCTTCGAATAGTAATACTACATGCATCTTGATTCTTGTTTAGAAAAGTAATGTTAATTGGCATGTGGTGTTGGAGGACAAAACGAAAGGGACAATATAAAGACTTGAATAATAGGTTGACATCATTGGACTCTATAAAACTATATGTTGCCCAGACTCTACCTATGTTTTCTTGTTTTGACTTGATAGAGAATAGTTGGTAAGTGTTTATTGGGGCAAATAAGATCCTAGGTTCATGTTGGTGTCCATTTGGAATAATCCTACACACTTTGACTATTAGGAGTTTAAATTTTAGGGTTATTTTTTTCTTTCGATTTTTTAATTTCTTGTCAAAGCTTCATGGTAAAAAACCGTCTTTCATGGTTTGAAGCTAAAATATATGTATAAACATGTGTTCATCACTCCTACTTTCAATACGAAACATTAACTATTTGGGATTTTTTTTAATTCGTTTGTGGATCTTACAATTTTTTTAATATCTTCTTATTATTTCAAATAACAAACGTTTACTAATTTGCACACAACCTGCTTGTCCTTTTCTTATCGTCTACCAGACAAACACAAAGACTTACACGAACATTAGTTATATTATTATTATTATTATTATTATTATTATTATTATTATTATTATTATTATTATTATTATTATTATTATTTTGTAATTGATAAATATTAATTATTAATATGTTCTGGGAGGACTCAACTTGACACACTAGTAGAAAAAAGACATAATCACGGTTGTATAAGGCTTACAAGCGCGGTTGTACAATTGCGACTGATTCAACAACGATAAAAAGTATTAAAGATACAAACGCAGTTGTACAACCACGATGGAAAGTATAACATACCACCGCGGTTCTTTAGAAACCGCGTTGAAAAATGGCATAGTGGCACATACGAACGCGGTTGTTTATTAACAACCACGTTTGTATGTGTCATACCAGCGCGGTTCCCTCTACAACCGCGTTGGTATGTGCTAGTTTTTTTAAAAAAATATAAATAATATGTTATTCCAATATTCTCATCAATCCATAGTCTAGTTGGTTAGGATACTCGGCTCTCACCCGAGAGACCCGGGTTCAAGTCCCGCATTTGTTATGTCACACT
>Ga0099824_1004574_pt1 | contig 19862 bp, 11 predicted proteins | sample SiratrowhiteBW_FD_76837 | JGI IMG/M metagenome (GOLD analysis project Ga0099824, IMG submission 76837) | Root nodule microbial communities of legume samples collected from California, USA - Siratro white BW | ecosystem: Host-associated > Plants > Roots > Nodule | place: USA: California... | reverse complement strand
TTTTTTTATATAATTAAAAAATTATAATATATATATATATAAAATATTTTTTTATTTTTTTTTTAAAAATATATATATATATATATATATATATATATATATATATATATATATTTATTTATTTATTTTTTTTTTCTTCTTTCAGACAGGATTCTTTTTTATAAAAAAGAAAAACACTAGACAATGCTTGTTTATAATTATTCATAATGACATTGAATCTGAGATAAAAACAATATAAATAAATTAAACAACTAATTTAAGTTATGATAAAAAAAAGTCATTTTGTGATAAATATAAAATTGTATTAATTTTATGAAAATAAATTTTATTCAAATTAAGATTGAAAAGTTCATTTGCAGTGTATTTGGACCATGAGTTTTGAAACATAGCGAGAATTTAAAATATTTTACAACAAAACATGTTTTTTTATAAGAAATTTAAAAAAATAAATTTTAGAATTCAAATTTTACTTAAAAGAAACTAAAAATTTGAGATTGTAATACTTTCAAGCTCATAGTCTCCTCTTCATATTCTCTCTCTGGATTAATTTTGATTTGGGAATTCTCCTCTTCATACTTTTTTCTCAGATTGATTTTGATTTGAGAAGTCTTGATGTGTGATCCAAATATTATTAAGATTATTACTTTTTAATTACTCAATCAATGTTAATTAGAGATTTTTGGTTGATGTTGATAGGAATTATTGTTTTATTTAGATTGTTAGGATTATTTTTGTAATTATAAATTATTATCATTATTTTTTTATTAATTAGGATTTTATCTATCTATGTCAAGGAGATTACGTCTCAATAAATATAAATTATATTTTTTTCATTAACATCTTACATCTTTCATGATTTTTTTTTATTCAATTTTACCGTAATTATTTTCTATTAACATAAATGTTATTATTTGTTAATAATTTAAAAAAAAATTGAATTTATTTATTTAAAGAAAGTAAAATGATCCCTATTCCTATTCAAATCTAATGTATAAGAATGCCATGCAAATTGAGAAATTCCTGTACAAATCCACGGTTACTATTTCGACAGACTTACAGTGTCGCCGAGAACTTGTCGAGTTTGATCAAAACACGTGTGAAAAGTTGTGAAAAGTGTAAAATCCTGACGAGAACCTGTCAAGCTGCAAAGGAAATGCAGTCCAACTGGGTACTCATACCATATATATCCACATACCATGTTTCTCTTCCTCTTTTCTTTGGACTTTCCAGTTTCTACCTTTTCACAAACAAGTATTCCAAGACTAAAGGGAACCTCAATTCAAAACACAAGATTTCTTCTTTTTCCACCATTTTATAGTTCTCGCCTTACTACAATTGGACATTGATCATCTTATTAAGTCCATTTCCAAAACTCCCAAAATTTCCACCATTTTGATTCTAAGTCTTAACACACTTTCTCCTATTGTCTTAACAAGGAAAAAAAAAAGTTCTTTCTTTTTTTCTTGCAACTTTTCACATACTCAAGCCACCTCTTTTCCTTCTCACTTTTCAGTTCCAAATTATCCACTTCACTTTTGTTGAGACAAGTCAAAGACCAGGTAAATTGACCACTTTGTTCTTTCTTTCTCTTCAATCATCCTTCACTTGCATAAAGAAACTTTCTTTGTTTCTATTGCTTTCCATTCTTGGACGATCAAAGGAAAAACAACATTCTTGAACAGCTAATTCTGTTTTTTTTTTTTTTTCTTTTTCTTGCAGGGCTATTTCCAATACTGTAACTAAGAATCAATATTTGGTTCTTTGGATCAGTTTCGTGATTTTTCAGGTAAAGGCATTGCTTCCCTTTACTTTTCTTTCTTTCTTGTCATTTGGGTCTTTCGGGTTCCTTTGGCATTAACATTAATTTTGGGTGTTGTCTATATGGTGAGAAGTATTTTGATCCAGGGGAAGCGACTTTTGCATGTGAAAAATTTAATAAGGCATGTGCAAAAAGAACTCTCACAACATGTGTAATTCTTCAGTGTAGTAGTAAAAAAAAGAGTCCAATTTCCAGAGTGGTTTTGCTTAGATTTCTTTCTTTTACCATGTATGGATTGCAAAAAGACAAATTTGAACAAAGTTCTATGATAAGTATGAATTAGTAGTCCTTTATTTGTCGCATTAATTTGAAATTTCTCCAGTGGGTATGATGTTATTTGTTGGTTGAACATTGTTATCTTTTAATTATTCCTTAGTCATACTTAAAATGTTTACTGTGTTTCTGATTAAGTTGAACTTTTGTTGCTTAGAATTGGATGATTGGAAGATTTATTATACATAGATAATGAGATTGGTATACATGTGTGCGCATTTGTATATGCTTGTTATTGTTCTTTTATACTTTGGATAGACTTTTGATAGTGGATGATTGGAAGATGAAAACACTGAAGGCATTATATCCTTAATTAGACCCTCTTCAATTTCCTACCTTTTCTCTGAGAGTTCTATTTGTTTCTATTTAGAGAATCTTGAGCTTAAAAGGAAATTGTATTGGTGGTAGGATCACAATCATCACATTCAATTATGATATAATGTGTTGTGCTTGTACTGGTGTTTCTTAGATAGTGGAATGGTACATTTTAATTAATGAGTATTTTATTAATCTATGAGTAGTTCTGCCTATAACTACCAGATTCTTAATAATTAGAGTCTGGAAGGTTTCTCTTTCTGTTGTGATATGTAATTTGTTGGTAATTACTGAAAGAACTTGGGGAGTGTGCTAACTTACTTTGTTTGTTTCTACCAGTGTACATTTATCAAGGTAGTAACGTGTATTCACAAAATTCGTTTGCAATTGTTTGTTAATAAGCACTATTTTTGTAGTTTTCATCTTTCAGCGATATAATCACTTGTTGGACTTTTGATTTCAATATCTATAATGGAGTTGAGCATGGAAACTAATAATTGAAAATGCTTATCTGATTGTATGAGCAGCTTTGTCAGCCAATTCCATGTCCATGCAAGTAATATTTCTTAGTTTGTCTGTTTCAACAATTTTTATTGGGAGAATTTGATAACAGCGACTAAGCATCCAAATAATCGTAGTGCTGTTGTGATATATGTTATAGTTAATAGCTATTTCTCTTCCATTTTCACAGGTTTCTGCTTTTCCTTGGGCCACATTCAAGAATTTGCAGTTCTGAGTACTGAATCATAAAAGTTCACTTTCATAGCTCACCAATTCAGTATTGCAGCAAAGATGGTGGTAAGGTCGTGCTCCAATTTGTCTGACTTGTTATCTGTGGACAGTTTGAATTCTCCTCGAACTCCAGGAGCTCTTCCAAAATTTGCTCCAGGAATTATGACTGGTGTTGATGGCAAACTACGGGACAATGATGATTCAGATGCTTTATCACCAGAACAACATCAGAAGATCATTATAGTAGCAAATTTTCTTCCTCTCAATGCTCAAAAAGATAAAATGTCTGGCAAATGGTGCTTCACATATGATGAAGATTCAATCTTGTTGCCACTAAAGGATGGTCTCTCTTCTAACACTGAGGTTTTTTATGTGGGTTCTCTGAATGTTGATGTTGATGCCAGTGAACAAGACAATGTTTCTCTTCAGCTACAGGAGAAATTCAACTGCTTGCCTACCTTTATTCCTTCAGACCTTCAGAAACAATTTTATGATGGATTCTGCAAGCGATATTTGTGGCCTCTATTCCATTACACGTTTCCCTCGAACCGCTTTGACAAGTCACTTTGGCAAGCTTACGTTTCTGCTAACAAAATATTTGCTGATAAAGTCATGGAGGTTATTAATCCAGAGCTTGATTATGTATGGGTTCATGATTATCATCTCTTGGTTACTGCAACATTTCTGCGGAAGCGATACAATAGGATCAAGCTAGGATTTTTTCTCCACTCTCCATTTCCTTCATCAGAAATTTACCGGGCATTACCTGTCAGGGATGAAATTTTGAAAGCACTGCTTAATGCAGATTTGATTGGTTTTCATACATTTGATTATGCTCGCCACTTTCTTTCATGCTGCAGTCGAATTCTTGGCTTAAACTATGAATCCAAAAGGGGATACATCAAGCTTGAATACTTTGGCCGCATAATATTAATTAAAATCTTGCCTATAGGGATTGATATGTGTCGACTTCAATCTGCCTTGAGTCACCCTTCTTTTGTATTCCATGTCAGAGAAATTTGCGAGAAGTTCAAGGGGAAAAAACTTATTCTTGGAGTTGATGATATGGACATTTTTAAAGGTATCAACCTAAAGTTACTGGCCATCGAGCAACTCCTTCAGCAATATCCTGAATTGCTGGGTGAAGTAATACTTGTTCAGATTGTAAATCCACCGAGGAGTACTGGTAAGGATGTAGATGAGGCAAGGAATGATGTGCACGTAATTGCCAACAGGATAAATAAAAGTTTTGGTTTCCCAGGTTATAAACCTGTCATCATCATGGATCGTTATGTTCCGATATATGAGAAGGCATCTTACTATGCTTTAGCAGAATGTTGTATTGTGAATGCAGTGAGGGATGGTATGAATTTGGTTCCTTACGAGTACGTTGTCTGCAGGGAGGGAAGCCATAAAAGGGATGAAGCTTTGCACATTGGTTCTGATCTCCCTCGAACAAGTGCACTTGTTGTTTCTGAGTTTATTGGTTGTTCACCGTCTCTGAGTGGGGCAATCAGGGTAAACCCATGGGATATTAATGCTGTTGCCAATGCACTGAATTTGGCCATCAGAATGCCCAGTGAAGAGAAACAGTTGCGACATGAGAAACATTATCGATACATTAGCTCTCATGATGTGGCATACTGGGCCAAAAGTTTTGTGCAAGATCTTGAGCATTCGTGCAAGGATCACCACAGCAAAAATTGCTGGGGCATAGGCCTTGGCCTTAATTTCAGAGTTTTGTCCCTTCCTCCTACTTTCAGGAAGCTTAACAAAAGCCATGCTGTTTCTTCGTATGAAAGGACAAATTGCAGGGCATTACTTCTGGATTGTGACGGCACACTTGTCCCTTCCATTGATAATACCCCGAGTACTGAAATTATAGATGTTCTAAATAATCTTTGCACTGACCCTAAAAACATTGTTTTCATAATAAGTGGCAGGGGTAGAACCACACTCAGTGAATGGTTTGATCAGTGTCAGAATCTCGGTTTAGCAGCTGAGCATGGTTATTTTATGCAGTGAGTTTTTCCACTCCTTAATTCATGTGCAATTCTGCTGATAGTTACAATGAAAATCCTCTATTTAATTTCTATCAAGAATGAGCAGGGAGGGGACAAAAGGATTGAGAAGGAATAGATAGTGGTTTTCACACATTCTTGATGCATATATTTGTTTTTTCACACAAGTTCTCTGAACTGATGATGTCATGTCTGGTCTTTTGCCACAGATGGAGTCAACAGTCAACTTGGGAAATGAATCATGCAAGTGTAGTTTCTTCTTGGAAAGAGATTGTTGAACCTGTGATGAGATTGTATACTGAGGCAACGGATGGCTCCTATATAGAGACCAAAGAGAGTGGCTTGGTGTGGCACTACTGTGATGCTGATCCCGAATTTGGAACTTGGCAAGCCAAGCAGCTGTTGGATCACCTGGAGTGTTTATTTGCAAACGAACCAGTAACAGTAAAGAAAGGAAAAGACATTATTGAAGTGAAGGCACAGGTATGTTGTACCTATCTCTTCAATTCTTAACATATGACTATTGTCATGTTTTTTAATAATGGCTATTCAACATTACAGGGGATCACAAAAGGGTTAGTTGTAGAGGACATTCTGTCCAAGATGACCAAGGATGGAAAATCCCCAGATTTTGTGCTGTGTATAGGAGATGATAGATCTGATGAGGATATGTTCGAGAGCTTGCTGAGTAAAGTTTACAGTGAAACATCTTCTACTGTACCAGAGATCTTTGCTTGCACTGTTGGTCAGAAACCAAGTAAAGCTAGGTACTATTTAGATGATACTGAGGATGTGATGAGGCTACTTCGAGCTCTTAGCACCGTTTCATTGCCTAAATCAGCTTGTCCTGAAGAAGAGTCTGGTGGAAAAACAGAATCACCCTGCTTCAAGAACGTTTGAAATGCAAAACTTATTCAGTCTATTTTTTAGTTGTTTTTTCATTAGAAGACATGCTGCAGAGAAGTGGTTTAAATTCTCATTAAGAGGACACTGAGAATAAAGTTTTAGACTGGCAAGAGTTTCTTTTTCTTTATTTTTTCTTACTTTTAATTGTATGTAGTAGCAAATGGATGTGTATGTTGTCTTTTAGCCATACCTTTGCTCTTAGCCTCTGAATGTAGAGATAAGAATACAATTGTTGTATGGAAGAGAAATATAAAAATAGAAAGAATATTATATGAATAGAAAGAATATTATATGATGATGATTTAAAATTTATTAATGGTTTCCTGTGAGAGATGAAATTATTTGTCCTTTTAAGAAAAATGCTACTCTGATACATATAATTTTTTATATTAATAAACTGATAAAAGTTGCTTTCTGAAAATACAAAAGAGCTGAAATTATTTGTAATCCAAAAAAGTACGAAATGTACACAAGAAAATTACTTTTTAAGAGAAAATAATTGTTAATAACACCTTCTTTTAACACTTGTTTTTTAGATAATAACTAGTTTTATTTTTTATCCAGTGATTTTTTAATAATTCTATACTATTTTGGTCGTTTACATAAGAAAAACAACGCGAGTATGTTTTCTAATTATAAAATATATAGATTCACTTTTAAACGTATCAATTACTATGTTTTTGGACATACGATCTATTGGAAATTTGATAAGGTGTATATTTACTATTCTTTTATGAAAATAAATATATCTATTGAATTATTAACCACATAAGTCATATTTTTATAAATAAAGAAGTGGCCATTTTCAAAGAAATATCATTATAAAATTGTTTCGTTATTAAAAAAAAAAAAAAGGATGAAAGAAGTCCTTGCGAGCTAAGTAAAGTTAGTTTTGATTGTGGAGGAAATAAAAAGTCCTCGACACTGAACCAGTGAAAGGTAGCAAGAGCAAGCAACTGTCTTCACCATATTTTCCTGCCAAAATGCGATCCTCAACTATTCGATGCTTCACCATCTTCACCCTGCTACTTCTCCTTTTGCAGGGTCACGCAACAACCCATAAACTTCTCTCTTCTCCTTTTTCAACCGCTCTCGAAACCCTCCAGAAACAACTCGGGTAAACCCTCTTTCTCTCACTTTCTTTTTTCAATTATTGTGCTCAAGCGGTTTTTTTTCCTGGTCAGGTACACCTTCAAGAGCATTGATCTTCTCCGTCGAGCCATGACCCACGCCTCCTTCTCCGAAGAAAACAACAAAGCTTTCGCCATTCTGGGCTCCACGATCATCGAAACCTCTGTCTCTTTCCACTTACTCTCCAAAGACGTTGATATTTCTCCCAAAGAGCTGAACCGTCGGTTGTCCCAAATCACCAACGTCGACTCTTCCTGCGCCGTCGACGGAACTCGATTAGGGTTGCACAAGATCGTTCGCGTCTCGCCCAAGACCAATTCCTCCACCCCTGCTGTCGTTTGCGGCGCGTTCCGAGCAATCTTCGCTGCCATTTCTATTGACACCGGTAAGTCCGATGATGCAGGTAACGTCTTCTGGAACCTTCATGGCGGTGACCTGGGATCTGCCGTGGCTCTTTGAACTGAGTTCAGTTTTCAATTTTCCTATGTTTGTGGTTGCTGCTCAAGATACTTGATAGTGACCTGTGTGTTGGTTGTTTATATTATAGCTTCTTTTTAAGTCAATCTAGTTGCTGTTACTAGTGCTAGTTCTGTTGTGAAGCAGCGAATGATAATGCTATAACTACTTGTTTGTTAACTGAATGAGTTATGAAGGTTCTTTTTCTTTTTGCTAGTTTATAGTTTTTTTTAATGTTTATGAAACTTGTGATGCCCTCTGTCTACTGTCAAATGTCAATTACTTACTTCTGTTGTTATTGTAAAACTTAATGCTTAAATTAAATCGACTTGCTAAAGACACATATGATATTGAGTCGGTCCTCTCGAGTATGCCGGATGTAGATTTAGTGCCTACAGTCCTCTGGTCTATTCTGCAATAATTATTTTAAGGATGAACACTAGAATTGGTCTTCTAAAAATACGGGGGTTTTAAGTCAGTCTTATGGAGTTTCAATCTACTTTTTTTCCTAGAAATACCCTTGGAGTTGAATATCTATTTGGTCTTTTAGTTGATGTTTTTTTTGTTTACATCATGAAAGACAAAAATGTTGTTTGAAATCATTGCAGGACCTACTTTGATGTAAAGTTGGGGTCACTAAGTATTTTAACCAGGTTTTTGTCCCTTTTTCTAATCTTTGCGCTGGTCTCTTTTGGGTAAATCTTCCTTAGTTTTACATGAGGTAAATTCTCATGAAGCTGGGAAGAGTAATGGGTGAAATTATCACTAAAAGCTGATGCTTGTTTCATTTCTCCATTCTTAAACTCGTATTCTGGGAGCTGATACCTAACTGCAGATAGAGTAGAACCGATGTTTTTCACTTATCCTTTTATCTTTGAATGATAACTTGTAAGGGGTGCGTTAAGGTAAATAACATAATCAAGTGATTATTCAAAAAGGCTCAAGTCACAGGCTTTGAATACAGTGAGCAGCTTAATTCAGCAAGTTACTTTTTGAAACTTACTGAAATAAACTTAAAAGAATAGGCCTATAGTTATAGGCTATAAGTTCGTCTAAGTTGAAATAAAGCTCTCTTAAAACCTCCCAAGGGAGTCTTTGGATTTGATGATGAAATTGAGAGAGATGAAAATGATGTATCTGAGCTGAAAGAGGGTGAAAAATGAGGTTGTTTAGATTTTGGAAAGATGGTGAAAAATGAAGAAAATTTATAAAAGTTTGTGATGAATAATAATTGATGAAATTGTCATATTACAAATTTATTTTTATGATTAAAATTAATTTAAAATAAAATATTAATAATTTGTTGGATGTAAAACTATTGTGTTACGAACAATATTTCTGGTATGGTTAGTAAAGTCAGTTTAAAAATATTTCCAAACTATAGGAAAATTGTTCAAAGTGGATTTTAAAAAAATTGTTATTGAAATAATAGTAAAAAAATTATGCAAAGTTGTAAGTTTTGTCAAGATTGAATAATCTGAAATTGGTGTAAAATGAAACACTATAAGAAATATTAAACATAAGAAATATTAAACATAGAAGTTTACAATATAATATAATGTAAATAAAGATTTAAATTACAATAATTATACATGAAATGCAATTATCAAATGATGATAAGTGAAAGACTCCGGAAAGTTATCCAATATTTGTTGTAATTGGTCAATTCTCTTATGCACTCCCAAAAATCCTGTTGTCATTGATGTCCAACTCTTGAATAACTTCTTAAAATTTATAAAATTTGTAAAGCATTTAAGAATCACGAGAGATTAGGAGTTGAGGTGTAGTGTCTTGAACATCGTAATATTGGTAATATTGGTGGCTCTTGGACTTCATCGTCCTCGTTCACCACCATGTTGTGAGATACTGTTTACTTGAAAAATATTTAACTTGTTCAATTTTGTTTATTTGAAAGATATTTAAATAGTTCAATTTTTTTACTGAAATAGTGGGACCAGCTTAGATGCACACATGTATTCATATTACGTCATAATGTCATGATGAGAATGTAGTACCAAAGATACATTAAGAGTGTAATGAATTATGAATTTCAAATTTTGCATATTGTTTAAGTTCTAGCTCATCGTATTTGTAAAGAATAATAAATAAAATTTAATTCTCAAATAATTTATAATCAAATAAATATTAAAAAGGAATTTTAGTATTTTTTTTTATGTAAATATTATTATGACGTTTAGAATAGTATTGATGAATATAAAAGTATTATTGAATGTTTAAATAGTTCCTTTTATGAAGAAGAAAAAACATAATTATCTGTGTAATATATATTATCTAAAAAACTAAGAGATTGAATCATTTTTATAGTAAAAGTTAATAACAAGATGATTTATCAAAAAAATGAGGAAAAAATAGTTCTTGAATACTATAATCTAATTCTAAAATATAAATAATTATTCTTATTTTTTTTTTCTTTTAATTATTTTTTCCTAATATGTAAATATGTGTGTCTATATATATTATTAAGCGTCTCAGCACGTACAAATATAAAATCTAGTTTTGTCTGCACAAAATAATTGAACTTGTTAGGTCAAAATGTATTAGTATAGTTGTTGTAAGGATATTCACTTTAATTTGTAAGAGAGTTGAATGAAGGTGCTTTTACAATTGTTGAAAATAATATACTGAGAGATGATGTTTTTTTTCGATTTTTAAAGCCGAAAAAAAAAATAGAAACTTCATTGTTGTGAAATTTAGATTGAAATGAAAGTATAATCCAAATCTACAGTAATGTTAGTGATTATTGAACTTTCCGATCTTGTCATATTGGACTGTTTTCAAATCTATCCAGAAAAGTCTCTCCAGTTTAATAAATTTTATGATTGAGATGTTTGGTGATTGGAGTTTTGATGATGAAAACAGTGTATATAATAGGAGAAAACCCAAAATCAACGATATGAATGACATTCCTTGCTTTAATGAATTAAGTCAACGTTGCTTCCTTTGAAATGGAGAAGTTTGCTACACATATTTTGGTGTTAAATAGTTTGACCTTGTGAATTGGGCTGAAGCGGTGATCTTGATGGGAAAGTGTTTTTAGTCCAAGCAGAGTCAGCCCAATATGAAATTGGGTTTGTGGGTGTATTTGATAACTATTTTCTTTTTTCTGTGGGCGCCTCCTTCATAATTATTTTTTCAACAATACAGAAACACACAAAACCTGATGTGACAGACAGATAGATAAAAAATTGGGAAAATAAAATAGTGAAAAAGTGATGTTAGAATATTGTTATTGTACTAAAACAAGGGATGGAGATAATATTAATAATTAATAATAGAAAAATAAAATAAGTTGGGGAGTGAGTGGATGGTGCGTAGTGAGGGTGAAGGGACCCTATTAATATCTGGGAGAGGCCACTGCCATTCTTGCGTTTCTTCTGAATAACGGAAATCTGATCTGAATTGCTGACATGTCCATCGAGTTTGAATCTGAATCAATTGCCACCCCTACGGCCCAAGCCCAAGAGAGATCCAACTCTGGCTGCGCCCTGCTATTGCCCTCCTGCTGTCTGGGGCAACGACGCCGTTCCTCATGGTGGGAGCGCGTCCGCTCCACCTCCTGGTCCCACTCCAATTCACCTTCATCCGGTGACCGGTGGTGGTCGCGTGGCCTGAGGGCGCTCAAGAAGCTTCGCGAGTGGTCGGAGATCGTGGCGGGCCCCAGGTGGAAGACCTTCATTCGGAAGTTCAACCGCAACCGTACCCCCAAGCGCATGTCCAAGTACCAGTATGACCCAATGAGTTACGCCCTCAACTTCGACGAGGGCCATAACGGGGATTCCAACGACGACGCCGCCCTCCGCAATTTCTCCACGCGCTACGCTGCCGTCAACGTCAAGTCGCTTTCCCCCAAGGCCCGTGACTCCGACGACGCCGTTTTCGTGTGAGTGGTGGAGTGGTGGCTCTTTGGTTGGTGGCTGCGGCTGCCCCTTCGTCTCACTTTTCACCTTCCATTTCCTTTGCCCAATTATTTACTCTTATTTCTTTTTTCTATATAGTATATACATCCACATAAATCGGAATGGTTGTTACTGTGTATATACCCCCTTTTTTATTTTTATTTTATGGTTGGCGCTTGGGTTGGGTGGGTAGAGGATCCAGGAATTGGACTTTGATTTGATTTGATAATAGAATTAGGTAGTGATTATGATTATTGTTATGGATGAGCATGAGGTGGGGGTTTGCTTTTGGAATGGGCAATTGCAATGAATAGGCTTAGGTAGAAATTGGGTTATTTGGTTGGGGTGTGTGTGAGGCTTAAAAAGTGAGTTGCAATGGAAGTGGGGTGGTGGGTTAAGTTGATGGGATATTATAGGAGCTTGACAGCTTGTTGGAGCCATATGTGGCACAACACAGTGTATAGTGTAAGAGTTACCCATTCAGACACACCAAAGAAGAAATGCTCTTATTCAAACCTACTTTCTTATAACCTACACTCTCTTAAACATACTATTCAATCAATAACTAGATTAAGACATTTCTTATCATCTTCATTGCCCCAATCTCTTTTCTTTTTTTTTTTCCTTCAAAATTTAAATCAATAGTCTGCCTCGCCAGTTTCATTTTTTTTTTATCTGTATTTTGTTTGATTTAATTTGTTCAAAAACATTGTCATAATACCAAATGAACTTTTGTGGTTAGTGACCTATCTTTTTATTAATACAAAACATGTTCATAGTATTTAATAAGAATTGATAGAAGAAAAACCTAGAGGTATTCAAATTTAGAGTGGCATAAAATTCCTTAATGTACAGCACTTGAACACCTACTAGAGTTATCTATAGTTTTATACTTGGGGACCGTTTGCATTTTAGTTAATTTGAATAGTCATATATTTTACAATGATATTCACATTTCCCTCTCTTTTAAAATTGACTTCAATGTTTTTTTTTTAATATATTTTTAAGAAATGACATCAATATTCTTTGTATTTTTAAGGAAGTATAATCATATTTTATATTTTATTTAAAATTATTATATTGATTAAAACTTAAATTAAAAATTATACAAATTTTAAATTTAAATTTATATATTGAACAAGTTTTTATTTAAAAAAATTCAAATGATTTAAATATAAGGTGAATGTTACCTTTTTTTTAACATAATAAAAATGAATGTTATTTATTAAAAGTATATAGAATGTGAATGTTTATTTAAAATTTCAACATGAAAAAAATGAGAATATATTTGAAAAATATAAAATAAATAAATAACATTTATTAGAGACATAAAAGATATAAATACTTACTCAAAAAACTAAACAGAAGTAAATATTATCTTATTAAAATATAAAAAAATAAAGAAAATTTATTTAAAAACTATAAGGGTGTAGTAGTCAATGATAATTACAGTTTCCCACAACACAAAAATATATTATGCATTGAGAAAATCATGCTTATATAGTTTTTTGGAATGAAAAAATGGTGCTGGATTCATTGATGGTGGTCTTTATGGGAAATGAATTGACATTATTATTAATTAATTTTTTAGAATGAAAAAATCGTGCTGGATTCATTGATCGTCTTTATGGGAAATGAATTGACATTATTGTTAATTAAGAAGCTGACTAGATGAGAAGAGAGAAAGTAAAGCCTCAAATTAGCATTCTAAATTACATGACTGCTTTTACTTTTAAATATTTTAAATTAGCATTATTTTAATTACATGACGTGGAAAGTCACAAGGTAAGAAATACAGCGATTTCACGTATTTTAATAAATAAAATATTAATTAAAATTGAGAATCCATTAAAAAAAATTTCATTCCAAACATTCTTCAAATAATAGAGATAATTTGCGAAGAAAAGATTAATTTGTATTAAAACTTTTATTAATTAACTTATTAATATATATTTATATTATAATAAAATTAATATAATTAATTATATAATGTAACATAATTATTATTATTATTGTTAAAATAATAATAAATTTATAAAATAGCAATATTAATAATATTAATATTAAAAAATAAAAAAATAATAATATCATAAATAATAATTATAATAATAAAATTATAAAATAATCACATTAATAATAATAATAATAATAATTTCACTTTTATTTTAAAATAATTAATAATCTTATAATTAAAAATAATAATAATTTATTAATCATACTCATCAAATTAATTATATTTAATTTTAACTATAATTTCATCTATTAAAAAATTACTTTATTAATTACACATATCATTTACAAACTTTTATAAATTTTTCACTCAAATCTCATTATCTTTCTTTTAATCCAAACAACTCAACTTTATACATAATTTCATTTTAAATCATTTCAAATCCTCTCCCTAATCCAAACAAAGCCTAAATATTTCTTCACATAGTGATAGGACATTTATCAATTGTTTTTTGACCTATGTATACTTAAAATTGATGGACATATTAGTAATAAGTTTTTTAAATAACTTTTTGACTCATAAATCACAAATCATTGTAAATTACTAACCTTATGGATTTGTCTTGTATATGACTAATTTCAAGTAATTATAATTGTCTTTAACAAGAAGTACTGATAACTCTCCATTATGTTAAATTAGGAATGTTATAGTTTGACTTTTTCATATTGTTTGACTAAAATAAATATCATTTTAATATATATATATAAAAGAATATATATATATATATATATATATAAAGAATTGTTTGACTAAAATAAATGATAGGATAAAAAGGAAAAAGTTAACACCCAAGTTATCTCTCAAACCATAAAAGTTAATGATGGCAGTAAATTAAATTAAAAAGAAATTTTAAGTATTGTTGTGCATGAAATTAAAATGAAATAAGTAAAATAATAAAGAAAATAGGTTAATTTTTAAGTTCTTTCACATTAAAATTTTTCTTATTATTATACTTCAATTCTCTTCACTCTCTTCATAGAGTTCAACTCAATCAAGCAAATGTCAAGCAAACTCAAGAGAAATTCATTAACAAAATAAGCATGGATTGATATATTCAATATATCACCTGATCTCCAAGTATCTATTTCATAAGATGTATATTTATCTCTTGACTAATTGATTACAATTAATTATAACCCTAATTAAGAAAAAACAATTGAGTTCTTAACAATGCTTTAAAAAATAATACTTTTTCAAAAAAATTATTTTAAAATGACCAACAATATAACAATTATTACATAATGTAAAAATCAAACTTTATTGAACATAAACCTCTTAATTCAATGGGAAATTATATAAGATAATCAGGAGTTTAGTCTTTCATGAACAAGACAAAAACAAATAAATTACAAAAAAAAAATAAAACTAGGAATTGTGTTACGGGAAGTGGCAAGAATAATTTGCCTTCATGTATTCTCCAATCTCTATCTATAATATTCTTTTTTTCTTCAATAACTAACTCAAATTTAATTCTTATATATTATTATTCTTATAATTATCAATTATTTATTTTATCTTTATTATATATTATCTTACTAATATCTTCTTTTCAAATCTATAGTAAGAGATATTACAAAATATTTAAAAGAGATTTAATTTAAATCAAGTAAGAATTGTATGATGTGAGAAATATTTGTACAAAAGATTTGATTAGATATAGAACTCATAAAATGTCCACAAATAATTTAAAAAAATTAAAAAAATATGCTTAAAATCCAGTTTTAACTAATAATATTAATTAAGGTAGTCTAGTTAATCCCGATTGAATTGATTGAATAAATTTTATTTAAAACAATATATTTATTTTCAATTTTAAACTACACCGTAATCATCACCTTATAAATTAATTTTGCTACGAGAATTATTTAAGTTTAAATGTGTAAACTCACTTTCTAGTACCATATTTATTTTGGTACCGATATTTCATTTAGAAAAAAAAAATAAAAATCAATGTTTCATTGAAAAGTGAAACACTCTTATATAACTAAAACTACATTTATTTTGATATCGATGTAATAACATGTTAGGATTAATTTGCATTCATAAACATGAGCTTCTTTCACTAGTCAAATATTATTTTAACTCAGCGCAATTCAATCCTAAGATCATATCGGGTCTTACTCTAAACGCTCTTTCAATATATATTTTAGTTATTTCTCACGAAGACAATAGCAAATGATCAAAATGAATTTCTTTTCGTAAAATAAAAACTAAATAAATGTTTAAAATCTAAAACTGTATATTCTCTATTTATACAATCTCAAAATGACGGAAGAGTAAAATTCTTAAAAAGCTTGTCTCCGCATGCAGTATAATTGATAGAATTTGAGATTTTGTGGAGACATGACAATGAGATACTCTTTCGTTACTGGTTCTGAATTCGTATTGATACCAAACTAGTTTGCAGGCATGTCATGTCATATTAATAATCTATTGCCAAGCATGTACATAAGAATTCGATCATTTTCCTACCTTAATGAGTATGATATTTATATCAACTAAATAAAACGAAAAAGAAATCATCGAAGCCCGATGTAGCTAGTACATATTTATAATGCCAAATAATATAACAATAATAACTTTGCCAAAATGTCGCAGACAAGGTGCCACCTTATATATACAAAAATGTCTGAATAGACCTAATTTTTTCTTGTTTTTTCAGAAACAAAAGGATGCACACAGCATTAGAGGAAGCCTTCATCTTTAAACTGCTTTGTTCACGGACTTTATCTGCAATAAAATCTCACCAACTATCCATGGGAAGCTAAGAAAGCATGGACTTTCCTGGCTATAATAGCTAGGGTGATAGGTCACATGATACCATGCAGAAGCCATGGCACGATATTCGTGCGGTTGGCAACTACTTTCAAACCATTCTTTAGCTTCGAGCTGAAGATTCTTCACTGAGAGCAGAATCCGATCTTTCATATCACCATATCTCCTGTTATCACGCTGCAAATATGAAGCACGGTTTTGCAAGTTACCAAGTAGCATTTCATCCTCACTCTCCGCACCATAGAAGTTCATCAAACTGCTCATCTTCTCTGCGTACATTTCTTTGTGAATTGAGGCTGTCTCAAGGAAGGCCTCAAAACCATCCACTTCAAGGCTACCATCATATGCTTCTTCAGCAAGCTTCTCTGACCACACAAAACTATATTTTATTTGCATTTGAGACTCAATTATAGCACGATAAAGCTTTCCTAATACCCCCTTCGAGACGTACATAGGCTTGTCCACCCTCTCCATGAAATCTGGAAACTCTTTTGGTTTTAAGACTCTAGGCATTGCAGCAGGTGCTCCGGTCTTTGCAAAGTCCACAGCCATGGAGTGAAGCTCTGCTAACTCCAAACATTTTCTACTCTTAGCCTTATCTGGTTCACGGTCAGCGTGGACTAAATGTGCGGTGGAGATAGCACCCAAAGTATCATTGACCATGTAATCCACAAAAAATTGTTGGATTTCCTGCCCGGTCAGAGAATAACAAATGAGGAAGCAGTTCTACATTTATCAGTGTGTGTTTTCAAAAAAGGTTGTAACTTTGATGAAAATTACCTCTAGGGTCACCTTATGGTCCATTATACGAGGTCTACGTCCTGTGTAGTCCATTGGAGCCTCAGTTTGAGCTGGGATTAGATCTTTGTCCCAGCTTATAAAAAACAAATCTCCATCAAGATCACCTCCAGAGCATTCATTTGGATGGGGCCTGTAAGTATTAGAAACAATAAACATCAAAGATATTAATGATTTCTTGATCCAAGGTGGCTAAAAGCATAGAGATAACTTCATATCTAACACGGCAAGCAACAGAAATCTAATATCGTCACCAAATGTCCATCACACAATGAACCTAATAGACCTATCGAACCAAAACCAAGTGGCACCTAGACAGTTTACTGATGATGACTAGAACACCAAATTCTTTAAATAGTATGGATAACATTTTGTTTTTGCACAAGTAAATGAAAGCATCGAGAGAGTACATGCCGCAAGTTCTAGAATCTAGACAATAAGTATGACAGTGATAGCATAGCTAAAAACAACATCCTTCTGTCCCCTTGTATCTCTCAGCCTGCAGTTCACATCTTTTGTTAGCACATGATTAAACTCATGGTAGTCAATGACACCACACGGACCAAAGATAAATGTGAAAAATGTATTAACTCCGTGTTGAATAAAAAAGGGGTTACAAGCAAATGGGATTTTAAATATAGTTCATTATATACACACCTATGTCCGTTTTTTGGAAATACAAGGCAATCCCTCAAACCCTTTGCCTGTAATTCTACATTGTAGATAGCATCAAGGACTCTTACGTCTCCTGGGTGAAGACAAGGATTTTTTGTGACCACCACTTTTCCCACTATTATACGTGTGCTATCATCGTTATCCACTTTCCTTAAGTTATCATCAAACGTTTCCATAGTTTTTTTCACTGTTACACGAACAAATACTTCACCATAATTCAAAATACCAGTTTCATCCAAGCAACCTACTAAGACTCGACCCTTGGGAACAAATATTCGGCATCTACTTTTCAAGTCAGATAATTGGTATGCATAGTAAGCCTTGAGCATCATTGATAGGTAAGGCTCACTGTTTGGCTCATTAAACTCATGTAACATCTTCACTAGAATGCTCCTTGAATCAGCTCCATTCAAACCTTCCAAAACATCCAAAGCTGCCCTACTATCAGTCAACATCCTCCCTAACAAATTCAATTGGTCCTGTTGCCTTGCCAAAAATGCCTCATCTTTTACTCCTAATGTAGACAGCAGGGATATAATCTCCCGATTGAGAAAGCAAGGCATTGACTCACTCCATTTAGTGACACAAAGCATCCTATTTCTGGATTCAAACTTAAGCATGCTGTCGCGCAATGATAACTTCCTAAAGGAATGGCGATCAACAGTTATGACACCTTTATATCCTCCAAACCGAATTTGAAATGCTGAAGGACTATGATCTAAATTGAGCTTTTGAGCAACTTGCCTACCAAAAGATTGGGAAATTTTTCCAATGCCATCTGAGAAACAGTAGCTTACACCATCAGAGGTAACTTCAATATCTGGAATTATCTCTACATCTTGAGGGGACACTTCAAAGGTTTGCACGGAAGAACTGAACATCTGACCCATCCTCGCTGCACATTTGGAAACACTCCGTATATTGTTGAAGCATCCCATCCATTCTCTGATATCTGCTGCTTTCACATTGTCATTAGAAGCAAATAACCAAACAGAATTTGATCGCAGCTGACTGGCAGAGAAGGCCAGAAACTCAAATCTCTTGGATCCAATTACAATCCCATCTCGAAGAATAGTCAATATCCGCTTATATATTTCAGTTTTAAAAGGCTTTGAAAAGATTCCCTTTTGCACACCAGTGGATACTGCATAATTTGGAAGCTTATTCCAATTCTCTTCAATAAAGGTAATCCTCATGAAGTCCGAGGCACAGGATGCAAAGTGCTTTACCACATGGTTTGACGTTTCAAACTCAGGACCAAGGCAATAAATCTTCGTTGGGGTAATCAAGGCTCTATGACAGCTCATAATGTTATTATCTGTCAACCTTTTCTGTGAAGATTGTGGTGGAATTCTTTTCTTGTTACTCAGCACATGCAACTGAGTCTTCACAAATTTAAGAGGCTCATAACAAGTGGACCCCATCTGGAACAATTTCTGAAAAATCACAGCTCTAATTTCTTCATCTAAGTCTCCCAACAAGCCAATCAATTCATCATCCACCGAAGCAAGACTAATTTTCTGAGTATGAACAAGAGAATTCAACTGGAAAAGGACCTCGTAAGGTAACTTGGATTGCGACGAACACTTTACAAGAGGAACTGCTTCCGTGGAAGAACAGAATTCTGCCCCATCCTCCAGAGCCAAATCTCTTAAATTTTCCTTGTAGAGCGGGAAACTTGCAAAAACATCCGAAGCCAAATGTTCTTCCGCAATTTCCCAACAAAATGAAGTAGCGTGCCCAATTGCCTTCAAAGCAGAAAAGTCAGTAGTCCGCACCCAAAGAAACTCAGAATCCTCCTTACAAAAATGGTACCGATCACTCCTAAACGTGGTTGCCACATCTGGCCCCGTCTTTTTCTTATAAATCTTTGGCCCAAATTTAAGCTGAGAGGAAAAAAAAACACACCATCAAATAAATGCAAAAGAAAAGAAACTCACCAATAACAAAAAAAAAAAAAAAAAAAAAAACTATTCCCTAATCAAGCTAAAAAAACAAAAAAAAAAAAAAACAAAAAAAACACAAAAGGTTAT
>Ga0099824_1004573_pt1 | contig 19866 bp, 10 predicted proteins | sample SiratrowhiteBW_FD_76837 | JGI IMG/M metagenome (GOLD analysis project Ga0099824, IMG submission 76837) | Root nodule microbial communities of legume samples collected from California, USA - Siratro white BW | ecosystem: Host-associated > Plants > Roots > Nodule | place: USA: California... | reverse complement strand
ATAAATATATATATATATATATATATATATATATATATTTCTAATTTTTCAACAAAAGCTAAATAAAAATATTAATCGTCATTAAAACAGTCTTTGCTTGTGTAATCAGTTTTTCGTTTTATCATTTGGGTAGTCTTTTAAAGAGTTCAAATGTGATACGTTATTAATATTATCATAAATATTTTTAGATTCTTGATGAAAAAAAAAAATCACTTTCTTTATACAACATGTAGAGATTTGTATTGAAAACAAATCTAATCCTCAGCACACAGCATTCATTTTAAAAAAGCGATCTTAAACATGATTTTTAAAGCAAACACCACAAAATTAATAATATAATAATGTATAACAATTAGCGTAATAATCTTACAAGTGAAATCTAATTTTGTAATTTAATGTAGCAGTAGATGCTAAAGAAAATGAAAGCAACCAAACATGAAATAAATGGGAACATCTTGAGGCGTATACGTATTCGTATATAGACATATACGTATTCGTATATACGTATTCGTATATAGACATATACGTACTCGTATATTGCAATATTGTTGTAGTAAATATTATATATTATTATTATTATAGTAAAAAAATATTTAGATATTATTATTATTGTATAGTGTGAAATGGCAAATGTTAATTGGGGACGATAAAGCATAGAGCAAGTATAGCATCCGAAATGGTTGCTTCTATCTTTTTCTTATGTGGTTTGTCCTGTAGCGACCCCATCTTTGTCTCTCTCTCTTTCTTCTCTCTCTTCTCTCTCTGTGGCGCTTTTCCCTGCACACCACAGCAGAGAACACCACCACCCACCACCCACCACCACCCACCCTCGCCTCCTTCAACCACCGTCTTCACTATCATCACTCCACACTCCTCAAACCATAACACAATCCTCAACAACAATCCCTAAATCCTCCTCTCCGGAAACCCCAAACCCTAGCCCCTCTTTCATGATTCGCAGTTAGGGTTATGGAACCCAACAACGCAGACGCTTTCCGACCTGCTTCTTCGCCCTTGTCTTCCCCCAACTCCAGGAGAATTTCCGGGATTTTGTCTCCCTCCAATATCATTCAGGCGCCGTTATCCGCGCTATTGGAATATTCCGGCATCCTTCCGTCGCGCTCCTCCAACAACTACAGCCAGACCGCCCCCGACGCCGTTAACAATGACGGCGAGGTATCGATTAGGATCATCGGCCCCGCGGAGCAGGAGCAGCAGCCCCGGGAGGAACAGCAGAGCCCTCCTCCCGCTGCGGGATTGGTCGTCGGACTCGCGCATTCGCAAAACGATGCCGTGTTGCCCTCGGCGTCGCCTCGCAGCGACGCTGCGGAAGAAGGCGCCGTCCCCGGAGGGGACGGCGTTGGACGAGACTCGTCTTACCAGAGATACGACATCCAGCATGCTGCCAGGTGGATTGAGCAGGTCTTGCCGTTTTCGTTGCTTCTCTTGGTTGTTTTCATAAGACAGCATTTGCAAGGTGCGTTTTGAGTTGCTGTTCTATTCGATACGCGTTTTTTTTTTTTTTTTTGATGATGTTGAGGAATGAATGTGGCAGGGTTTTTTGTGACAATTTGGATTGCGGCTGTGCTTTTCAAGTCGAATGATATTCTGAGGAAACAGACTGCGTTGAAGGTGTGATTCTTATTCTTTGTGTGGTCGCGAAGCAATGTAATGTTGTTAGGGTGTATGTGAGAATTGTGTTGTTTATTGAGTGTGTTTGTTTGTGTGTGTGGTTTTGGCGGCTGCAGGGAGAGAGGAAAATACCGGTTTTGATTGGGATTTCTGTTGGGTTCGCGCTTCATGTGGTTGGTGTTTATTGGTGGTATCAGAATGATGATCTCATGTATCCCTTGATCATGCTTCCTCCCAAGGATATACCGCCTTTCTGGCATGCCATTTTCATCATCATGGTCAATGGTGTGTTTCCCATCCTCTACTCAACAATTGTTTGCTACATGGTTTAAAAGGCCTTTTAATTTTGTCTAAACTTGCTATTGAGAGTGTTTGAGGAAAGTTATTATTAAATGTGTCGTATTTTAATTATTGTTTTCCAGTTATCACTCCTTCATGTGTTTAGAGGTTTGTAGGTTTCAGTTTATTGAAACTATTTTATATTGCCCTCATTAGTTATTTCTTGCCTTAGACTGAGTTATTCCAAGAATGGCGGCAGGGGATTTTTAACTGTATGTCTAATTTGTATCCATTGTCCATGATTCTGTTGAAGCATGAATTGTGCTTCTTTTTAATTCATTTTGGTTTGCATGTTGTTGAACTGATATGTGCTTGCAATTAGCATGATGGCATAGAATTACTTTTGAGACGGAAACTCTTGCTTTTTGCAGATTTCGGAATTATTTATTTATTCTCTGGTTGGAACTCATTGGGGGATTAATATATTGCTTTATGTGTTTTAAATGTCAGATACTCTGGTCCGCCAAGCTGCAATGGTATTCAAGTGTATATTGTTGATGTATTACAAGAATAGCAGAGGCCGAAATTATCGTAAGCAGGTGAGGTAATAAATTATGAAGCATTACAGAATTTGAGCCGAGCACTTGTGTGTTGAGGAATAGAAGAACATTTTAAAACGGCTCATTTCTTCTCAAAGTTATATTATAGTCAACATGCCTTTGCTATGTCGTAATATTTCCATGGGTTCTGGGTTCAGGATCTATATCATCTTTCTCATGTCATTACATTCTGATAGTACTATCATTTGTTTGACAGGGTCAAATGCTGACTTTAGTTGAATATCTCCTTCTGCTTTACCGTGCCTTGTTGCCAACACCAGTTTGGTATCGTTTCTTCCTGAACAAAGAATATGGAAGCCTCTTTTCGTCACTGATGACAGGATTGTATCTAACATTTAAACTCACGTCTGTTGTTGAAAAGGTGTGTTGGTCTTTTAAAATATATGTACATTCTATTTTATTTGAATGTAGTTTGTGAAGAGTAACCCACACAGCGTCCCTCCCTTAGACAATTAACAATAATATTCAACTATTGTCATATTTATCTGCCTGTGATGCTACCCTATTTTTTTTCCAGTTTGTGCATACTTTGATTCATTCAAACTTTTTTCTAGTTTGCTGATTTCTTTTGTTAAATCTAAAATTTCAGTTCAGATGAAAATGACTGTTATGTTTGCTTCGGAAGCTTAATTTTTTTAACTTCCAAGTGGGTTTTAAATTTTCAAAGTAATGGAGTTTTTAACAAGTGAGATGTTTGGAAGAGTTTTTTCTGTCATATATTGTCTGTTAAATTACTAGTTTAATTATTCACAAGAAAGTCCTAAGGAATCCCAAGTATAATGATGTCATTTAGCTGGGACCTATAAAGCACTCAGTTTATTTTTGCTTTAAAATTTTTGTGGATTACATCTGTTTGCGTCTAGTTGGTTTCCTCTTATCTGTGGTGTGGTTGTCAGGTGCAATCCTTCTTTGCTGCAGTGAAGGCATTGTCACGTAAAGAAATGCACTATGGGGCTTATGCAACATCAGAGCAGGTACTGTTTGTGTCTTCTTTTAATCGTTGATAGGAGTTGATCAATCAACCACACTGAAGTTTCACTGTAAATTGCATTTTTGCAAGTTAAATGATAGAATTTGCTAAAATATAAGCAATAGGCATTGGCACACTTGACACTATGTTAAGAATTTTATAGCCTGCTATATGCATATCTGAGGGAGTAGTTCATGCAAATAGTTGATGTGATAGCAGGTCATTGCAGCCGGTGATCTTTGTGCTATTTGTCAGGAGAAAATGCATGCCCCAATCTTACTACGTTGTAAACATATTTTCTGTGAAGACTGCGTATCAGAGTGGTGAGACTTCCTTGGCTCTTGTCTTTTTAGTCTTCGGGTCCGCATAATAATCTGAATTTGTCATTTACATTTGAGTTGAATAATGTTGAAAAACCTATTTACCACCAGTATGTAAATTTTGAAGCTGGTGGTTTAAAATATATATGTTGCATCTTATTTGCATGTTATCAAATTTATTTCATGCCTTTTAAATGTTAGCAGGTCTTATTTTGCTTCCTGTTTTTTGGTTACTACACACGTGAACACAGATATATTAATTTATGTGTATATTTTTTTCTTCTGTGTTTTCTGACATCTGATTATCTTATTTTTTGCCAGGTTTGAGAGAGAAAGGACCTGTCCATTGTGCAGGGCTTTGGTAAAACCTGCAGACCTTAGGTCATTTGGGGATGGCTCTACTAGCTTGTTTTTCCAGTTATTCTGAAGTCATACATATAAATACAAGCCAGGAAGTTTTTCTGCTTTGAAGCTGTACTTTTTCAAAGCAGCATTCGTGATCTATATACATCGACACATGTAAAATGCTCTGGAAGGAAATCGTGGGATACTGAGAAGATGAATGCAGCTGAGTGCACGCGTTCATATAATGTACTAGTAGAAGGTCGAGTGTATCTAAATGACCCTGTAAACTAGGAAGTTGATTGAAAATATAATTAAACATGACTCTTCATTTGCAAGGAATGAAGGTCTCTTGCTCAAAATTGCATAGCTATTCCGTCATATAGTGCCAGTCAATCTGTCAATTTTATTTTACTTTTGAATTTCTCTTTATGTGGGTTTTGATGCACACCTCAAGGAGTGTTGCCCACGGGCAGGTTATGGTTAAAGATCACACACTTCGTTTCATGTATTAAATCGGTCAAATTGTGGATACTAGTTTGTTTTTGAAGTACTTAATTTGACCATGATTATGTACTGATCACCATGTACACAATACAAAAGCTTGTGTACCTCTTTAATTTGTTGGAGCCTAATGTGTAGATCCGTTATTGCAATAAATTCCAATCCTGGAAAGAAATATCAGCTGTTGATCATACTCGTTTAATCGGTGTGGCAATAACTAATCAATTGTGAAGATGTAAATTGGGTGGTTGCAAAGAATCCCTTTGTACCTGAAATGTAGTAGCAATGAATGGTCCTCAGCCACTAGGTTGGATCAAAATTGACATTTGGGATAGAAAAGAACGTGTTGGGTTGGGTAAGAGGCAGTGGTAGGATAGGGAAAATATATATAGATGTAGGGAGAGAGGCCAAATGTTACACTGATCGCATATTTTGTTTTTTTAAAACTGACTCTGGATGGAAAGTTTCATTTACATTCAAATACAATTTTATGTTAATATAAAATTATTTAATATCTTATGTTTGTGTAAATTAACATTGATGTAATTCATATTTTTTAAAATATGAATGACTTATCATTGTTATTCCATTCTAATAAAATTTAACAAATAATGTTGACTGATGTAAAACTATAATTTAACAGGTGAGTTGATAAACTTTATTTTTATACAACGTTATAGTGACATTTTTAATATAAATAAAAATATGCAAAAGTAAGGAGTAATTTAACTAAAGGGTCATATTTATTGTCTATCCTACCCTTTTTAATTCGGACCAATCAACGGATGGAAATATAAAATGCATTTTTCCTTTCTTCTTTAGTCTGATTGCTTCTTTTCCTGCGCATCAAACAAATCGTATTTGATCCATTTAATCAACGTATACCAGTCCAACGAATTTATTTATTTATTTTCTGGAGCTAAGCATATACCAGTAATCATGGTAACATCCCAAACTATTTATACATAAAGACATAATTATATATATATTATACATTTATTTATTTATTTATTTATAAAATTCAGCCATATAATTTACCTAACAAATGTCTTATATAATCAACTTTTTTTAAAAAACATAATATATCACAAGTTCTTCACGCTTCTAAAATTACTATATAAATTTGTAACACTATGTACTCATATATAAGTACTCCAATTCATACAATACTATAATATATTTAAGGGATGCCAATTGTTTCACAATATTAAAAAGATAATGTTATTTTGCATAGGCTTTATTTAGATAATTATTTTCAAAATACTTAAAAAAGAAGAAAATAAAGTAATTTTTTATAAGATAAAATTAATTAGGTATAATGGGATATCAGATTTTAGAGAAGTTAATATGAGAATAAATCAGTCTATGTGTAAGTAAATTTAAATTAATTTAATAACGTATTGGAAGAAATTTTTTTTTTTTTTTTTATTTTCTTCTTTTGCAAGTGTTTAAGGGAAAAGTTGATCGATCCCAAACAGACATGTAATTGTTTCCCAGACTGTGAATCCGATTCATGCCTACTGTTTTCCTTAAGATGAAGAACATAATGAATCAATTTAGAAGAGTAACTAATGGTTACTGAAAATTTGCTGCAATGGATCATATCATTCAAAGAGGGTAGTCAAATTCCTTGAGCAGAACCAAAGAACACTTTCTGTTAAAGTGTTTCCAACAATATACACTTCATACTTGACTTGGTTTGTTATAACTTCGTGTTATGACAAATTCACTTCATATCATAACCCTTCATAAAGCATTTCACTTTCTGGATTCCCAAGACCAAGATTGATATTTGATCTGAAGTATGAAATTTCCTTTGTCCTATTCTGCGATACTTGTAAAATGTTCTATAAAATTGTCACAATCGTAATAGATCCAGCTCCAAAAAAGTATGATCAATCAATACACATTCCTCAAAATGAATTAGCCAAACCAACCTCACCATGAAAGGAAAGTCACACACAAAACAAAAAACATGGCTTTCTCTTCATATACCCCACTCTCTTCCTCACATTGAAAAATGGTAGAAGAAATAACTAAACGTTCCAAAGCATGCACATATTTTCCTCAAAAGAAGAAAACCTCATCTAAGGCTGAACCATGAAAAGAAAAAGAAAGAAAGAGATGATTTTGTATGTGGAGAAACTCAGACAGTAGAAGGAGCCTCATCTTCTGTAGTGCTCTTATCATCCTCTTCTGTCACAGTATATATTTCTTTTGACAGCATAGCTAGTCTTGGTGACACCAGAACATCCTTATCAGGTGATGATGAAGGTGGAGAAACTGATAACAACCGTGTCATCCCAGAGGCATCTGTAGGGTAAACTTCACTGACTTCTTCCATGCCCTCGTTTATGTACACCACATCCTGCATAGTCAGCTGATGGTACTCCACAATTTCCCTTAAGAAACGGTTCTCCCTAGAATATGTCTCATTCTCATTCGCCAGACGAGCCTTCTCAGCAAGAAGGGTCTCCAACTGATGCCTTATCTGACCACATCACAACATAGAGAGTTTTCATTTCTAGAAAGTGTTGAAGAACACAAATATCAAAATGATCATTACCATATCATCATCATCTTCACCGTTCTGTCCCTTGTCATTGCCCTCTCGGTCCCTGAGTCTTTTATTCTCTTCTTCAAGTTGAGCACATCTTGCTTTAGCAAAAGCCAAATCTGCTTTTACGGATTTTAGCTCCCGAAGAAGTAGTTTTGCTTTGGCAGCTGTTGCCATCGCCACCTGCAAAGCAAAAGGAAACCATCATTCTATGGTGACATTAAGAAACCAAAACTGCTGATTCAAATAAACAACTATCACACACTCAGTTTTATGTTAACAATGTTAGAGATCTCAGGTAGAGATAAGAGTTTTCAATAGTTTATAAATAACTGCAAATCCTAAACTTACTGAATTTTTGTAAGATTAAATTAGGTTTAAAGTCTACTTCTAGTACACTCACAATTAGACGTAAAAGTTACGCTTAGTTTCCTGCATCTACATTGAGTATGAATACCTATAGGTAACAAGAGTCACTACTCTTATGCTAACTAAAAACTATTAATAACTCCAATATTATACAAGACACTGCATGCCTTCACTACATGAACTAGTGAGGGCAGTGTCACATGATTATGTAGTTGCCACCTTACGTCGCGTGATGCCTTGAGTTTTGATTCATGGCTAGATTGGTTGTTCTTCTGGGCACCTTCTTGCAATGGACTTCTCAAATCTGAAGTTTGGTGTGTGTCCCCAAAGTTATTTGATTTTCTTCTGATTTGAGTTCTCAGGTCTGCTGTCTTACTCTCCATCATTGTTCGGCCTTCCTGAAGAAGTTAGAGAAGAATCATTGAATTAGAGAAAGTGACATAGTAAGCCAAGTAACACCTTAAATACATGATTATACTTGTAGTTCTACTTGGGATATGAATATCAGATGTGCCGTTGAAACATGGAATTCAGAAAAACTCACCAACAACTGCATTGTGTTTACCTCTGTTGTTTGCAAACCATACTTTTTTACACCGTTTCAATACTGATTAACGTTAGTTAAATCATTGGTTAAAGAGATATCTAGATTGATACGCAGTCTTGTAATATTTTACCAATGTGTTAGTAATTTAACCACTTTATGATACACCTTGACATCTAATTAGTGTCATTATTAACCAGGATGGAAACGATATGAAAATTTTGTGTTTGCACAAAGCATTTCTGAATTGTGATGATGAAAACGGCAATGTGCATCAGTGCATACATAGAGGTACTAAAATTGGGGAGAAAAGCAATTCTAAAATGAAAGTGTACATGATAAAGACCGTGTTTACCTCAAAAGCCTTCTCAAAAGTGTCACCTAGTTGATTGAGGGATGAAGTAATTTTGTCCAAGCCCTTCCGAAATTTAGGATTGTCCACTTTTCTATTAGTGTCGAGGGATTCATATACTGGATTGAATTGTGAAGGAGAGTTCTAATCAGGCCAGAAAAAAAACGCAACTTAGTTTTATGCTTCATGTAATTGTAGGCAGCAGCATCATATACATCACAATCACCTGAGTTGCAGGAGGAGCTGAAAAGGTATTAAAAGAGTGTGATTTCATTGTTTGGGGCCTGGTGTCATGTTGTGGGATTGGCTTATCATCATCCAGAATTGATTTGGCTTTCTGCGCAATCACACCCCAGAAACCAGACTTGGAGTTGCTATTTCCATAAGCCTCAAAGCTCTGCATTCATTCATTCAAAGAGTTAACTTTATATGTGTGTGTGTGTGTCCAAGTGTACTGAGATTCACAGAAATTTTGATCATTCAATCAAAGATTTATCACACTCTCACTTTACATATCAAGTGAGGAGAGGTAAGATTGGTTAGAACTTGACCCTTTAATCTTGCTATAGTGATTAAGATTAGATTGCCATAAAACCATTTCAATTTATCATTGTAAGATTGAATCTATCTATATGTCTATGAATCTAATCTATCAGTGTTTGTCTAAATCAATAGTTTCAAAGTTATCATGGGAAATTGATGACAACTATTGATACAAAGGTTGTTCATAAACAAAAAAAGTAGACGTTTTGAGCATCCAATACCTTGGATCTTTGATGGTCGGACTCAGGGGTGTTGAATGCAAAGGAAAGAGAGGGTTGGTGACGAGAAGCAGAAGCTTTGGTGGGTTGAGTAGGGAGAGATGATGAAGAAGTAGAAGAAGAGGGAGGTGAAGGGATTGGTGGAGAAGCATGGCCATGATCAGAATCCAATGATGATGGATCATGAAATTCTTCCCTGAAAGTAGAAGCCCTGAATATACCTTGCCTTCTCCTGTATGCCATGCTACAACAACAACAACAACCTCAGAGATCACAAAAACCAGAAACCAGGAGATTCAACTGCCACCTAACCAACTCTTCCTGTTTCTTTTTTTTCTTTGGTGGGGGTTCATAATATGAAATCTTAACCATATAATATATTAATATTAACAATTGCTTCTTCATGACATATCATATAGACGTATTGAGAGAGAGGAAAAATAAATGTTGCTTTTAACTGCAACGAACAGGTGTGTGGTTAGGCCACCTTCAACTTATCTCATCTACACACAGTAAATTATCAGTTACTGTTAATAGCTTCAGAACGATATTTTTAATAACACAAAACTAAATAACATTATTATAATACATGTTCTTAACCATTAAATTTTAGTTATTGTTGTGAAGAAATATTAGGTGTAAGGAGTTATGTATAACCCCTTGAAAAGATTGATTCATGGCATAGCATTCCATGTTTATTTTCTTTTGCTTTTTTTCTTCTCACAATTCCATTATTGCATGGGAATGGTAATAATGTTTATAAAAGGTAATAATAGATGGATGGTCAATTGAGTCTTTTGCTTCTCCCAGAAAAGAAAAAAAAAACATGGTCATAATGATATTTTTGTTGTAGTAGGAAACTTTGTAGTAAAAAAAATATAGGGTATACTTTATATATATATATAGTATGACATATTTTGTCAGTTTTATTAAATTTTTTGTGTTTTGGTGTATGAAGTTCCAAGTCTAACCTTGGTTGACAAATCAAAGAAAAGAGAGGGTCATGCACGTCTAATGACAACTCAACTCATAAGACAACCAGCGAAGCAAAACCTACATAAGCCAGTACATGGCACAGATGTTCAAAGTTCTTTTCAAGTGATGCTTATGGTGTTTTTTTTTTCCCTATCACTGTATCCTTAATCTATAATGATAGAGAATAATCTCTATCATAATACATAAATATATACCTCAAAAGTTTTCATACATAACTAAAATCAAACACCAGATTTTGTGATAAATAAATTGTCATTTCATAACATTATTATTAGTTCTGAACAAGCTTTTCCATTGGCAACTTTAGTGATGCCTTTCCCCTTAAACGAAGCAATTGTGTGCCATATGCCAAGAATATAATTGTTTGGCTTTCAACACTGACACCAGGTTTTGGTAGGCCACAATGTGTAAACATATGTTACATCCATCCCTTGAAAGTTCATATTTGGTGACTTTTTAAGAAGTTTTCATATTTTACTTTTAACACTTTTAACACAAGAAGAAATCTTTGAAATGAGCAACTAATAGTATAAGATCTATAGCCTAACATGTAGGTATATACATAGAACAATGTCAGCACTGAAAGATTCTCTCAATCCATGTTCTATTAAAAAATTCTATTTTGGAATCCATGGTTGGAACCTTTCTTTGTCATTCACAGCAAAGACTACTAAATATGGTTGCTTTTATGATATTATGGCTCATTATACAAATTTGCTGCCCATATTAGAAGGCCAAAATAATTGTAACCTAAACTGAATCAAGTCACTTTTCATTTATGGCTTAAATGACTTTAGATCAGACCAACCTGTAGACTTATAAATTGAACTGATTTATAAAATAATAATAATATTTTAAAAAATGAAACTAATATTTAAAAAAAATTATATATATGTAAATTGACTTATATTTATTTATCTACTAAATTTAAATGTAAAAATATCACCTAAATTATATATATATATATATATATATTTGATTTTTATATTCGTATTTAAATTTGTCTTTTTCTAATTTTAAATTTTTAAAGAAGGTCAAAATTATTTGTTACTCGTATATAAGAAGGCTTTTACTTCGCCCACGTCCAGTTTTGGACCTGCATCTCCAGAATTTTGAAAAATTTTCTGGTTTTGTTCTTTGCAAGAGCGTGATGTAATGAGAGAGCGTATTTTTGTCTTTTTCTATTTGTATGGGGTGCAAGAAGAAAAAGCCCCCTGTTATTAATTGTAATGTGATCCACTATGCTACCAAATCTCTAATAGTGGATTGGGTTAATCTATTAAGGGTCTGATTTTTGCACCCCACAATTTTTATCTTCACTTTTTCTATTTCTTTTCACAAAAATATCTTTGAAGAAAACGCCTTTAAAGCATGTATTCGCCCCAATGAAAACATGTCTCGAAAGGATTTCATCGTGTGTATCGTGTATTATATTGAAACAAAAATTACACTGTTATCACAATTTTACATTACAGTAAATATGTTTCTGTTGAAATTCATAAAAACTATTTATATGACACAAAACAATTCTAAATGGTTAGAAAGTTACATGAATTTATTTCCCTATTTCTCTTCTATTTCTTATGATACCTTTTTTCTTTTATTTAAATAAAAATATGCACAAAAATTACCAATAAATAACTTTATTTTGATAAACGTATTTTTTTTTCTCAACTACAGTAGTATTATCAATAAGTCTGTGTCTACTTTCAGGTATACATTGATCGCAAATTATGCTCATTTGGATTTGGCATATTGAAACAACATATTCTTCACACCCTTTATCGACATTATAACATCAAATATTCATGATCTACAAAGTCTTATTAGAAAACTTAACAAAATTTAAGTTTATATTCTTTGTCTTACTAAATTTTAACTTCTTTCTCAACACTATTTGTAATTAACTTAAATATATTACTATTAAAGTGAAAACTAGTTAAAATTTTTGTTTTATATCTATATATGTTTAAATTGGTGAGTGAAAAAAAATTATACATAATTTGTAATTACTTATTTAAATAAATTAAATTTCAATATCTTTTAATTTCATAAAATAGTTTTTTCATAATCAATCATCTTTCAATCTTAATTTTTATATTTTTATCAAATTTTATCTAAGACTATTTTAATAATTCGTTATATTATTCCATTAATTTAATATTCTTTTATTATATTACATTAGTTAAAGTGATTACAAACTTCTTTCTGAACATTTTTTTTCCTTTTTTCTTTTCAATGATTTTGCTGTCCATAAAAAGGTAACATACCCTTTCTAAATTGGTGGATAGCTAATTTTCAAATCAATTTTAATGGAAAATAAATACGAGCAAGAACATGTGGTCTACACAAAATATTAAGATTGATTAATGTACTTTTTAGTTTTTCTACTAAAGATTATCTAATCCGTAGATTTTTGATTGGTTGAGTGATAAATTTTGTCAAATATTACCTACCTACCCACCTTTTAAAAGATGGATCAAAACACCACTTGAATAAAATAAAGACACTGAAAATGCAACTTAGTTTAAATATTATTAATTTAAATATTAATTAGCACATCACTTCATCTATTTAACGTGATTTTAAAAATTAATATTATAATTTAAGTGCCATACCAGAACCTAAAAGACAGTAACATGGTTTAGTATAGATCATTTTTCAAGTTCATTAGATTTATTATTTAAATAGTTAAGATGATTTACCGGCATAAAAGTTATTAATTAAACTATCTTTTCAGTGTATACGTAATATTCTATTTACTCCTTAAATTTTTAGTAATCAAATTACTTCCGATATAAAAAATATATTTTTCGTGTAATGTTGTACTATTTTTTCAGTGTAGCATTTTGACTCTTCTAGAAAACTAAATTGAAATACTCAATTCTTTGGTTATGCTTGTAAAAAGGCTACAACATCAAGCCATATTAGTATTCTTGCCAAATTCTTTAAAATAACAAGTTAAAACTACATTCTATAAACTTAAACTTAACAAGATCATAAATTTCACACAATTAAGAATTTCTTTGTAGCTAATAAATCTAAGAAAAGTTGTTTACAACTAATCAAAGAATATTTACAAAATTATTGGAACAAAATTTATAAGACTAAAACTAAATGGATTTTATTTATTTAAAAGAATACAAAAAAAACATGCAAAGCTCAAATAAGTGAAATTAACACCAATAAGAAAATGATCTAAATTCTTCCTTCTAATACCTTTTACTTGGACTTCGTGTTAATAAATTAACAATTCTAAAACTTATAGTTCTTCAACTTAACTTTGTGTTGGATTTTTTGAGTGGATATATTAAAAAGAAATTAATTGAAGTGATTTAGATATGATAAATTACGAATTAACTTATATAAGATATTTAACATTTTCCTCAACCTAAAATTTTAAGTAATAAATTTGTGAATATTTCTCTTCGTATATTACTTATCTCATTTATTTACACTTAACATGACACTATCAATTTCAGACTTAATTTTCTTATAATTTGCTTATGCAAGTGATTAATTTTGTTAACCTGAAAAAAATCATCATATGTACTTATTATCATTTTACATGACATTCTCCACACCCTTCCCTCCACGTATTTTTCACATCATAAACAGTATAAACAATTATATTAATACATACTCTCACTTCCAAATTTTAACTCATCTATCTATCTATCTAACCTACTATATTTCAAAATATTTCAAATATTTCTTCAAAGTCTTTATAAAGAAAATTAAAAATTTATGTTAACTTTCCTTAACTAAAAAAAGTATTAATTTTATAAGTTAATTCCAAAGGTTCAAAAAAATCCTTAACTTTATCCTAATAAACCTAGCATAAAAATCAACTATATCACTGTTTTTACCATAAAAATATTACATTCAACCAACAAATCAAACAAAGAATTAGATATTTGAGGATAGAAGAAAATATACTCTAAACAAAATTTCAATTCAATAAACTTATTATACTCTGTACCATTTCTAATTAGATAAAGTATGATTGAAAAAATAATACATAGTTCATTCAAAATAAATAAAAAAAGATAAAAAGAAAATTCTCCAAAAATGAATTTAAAAAAATAACAAGTTTATGAAATAGATAATGAAATAATTAAATTTCTAATTTATATTATTAAAAATTTAGTTAAGAATTTAATATTCACTATCTAAAATCAACTCACTAAAACTTCATAAAATAATCATATTACATTGTTAACTATGATAAAACTGTTAAAGTTTATAATTATTATTTTGAAAAAAAATCAAAGATTTATTTTAATAATAATGTTATAGGAACAAATATCTTCTAGCTTTTGTTGATAAATGATCATTACAAGAAACATAGCCTATTATAGTTTACTTTTAGTGGAGTGTGGTTATATTTTTTTCTACGAAATTTAAACACTGAGTATAAGGAATTCAAATATACTTTTCTTAGACTAACACAATATTGGTTATGGTTAATAGTATGAAAGTATGTGATAATTGATCTCAGTAAATAATTTTTACCGAGTTGAAAAAAAAAAAAATAACATCATGAAATAACGGATGGATTTAACAAAAATATATATAGATAATTATCTTTTCTAAGTCATGTTATTAACTTTTAAGAAAATCTGGAAAAGGCTTTGTGCTAAAATAAAAGGAAAAACTTCCAAATTATTGTTATATATTGAAGTCCCTATCATTATAAAGATAATTGATTTAAGTAAATGTTTGCCCTATTAGGTCATGATGCTACCGAATGGAACAAACCGACAAAAATAGACATTCTATTTGTAAATAATTATGATTGCAACAAGACACTATTGTTTTGTTATTATCTTTTTCCTATGTTTTAATATATTTTAGCATTCTATTTACTATCTCAAAATAATCAACATTTACAAATTTTAAAATCCAATTAATGTTTCTCTCTCAAATATATCCTAATTCAACATTTATTATCTATGCAAATATTAAAGATCAAGATATTTAATAAGAAAATTTAATCTAGATGTAATAATATTTTATTTCCGTTAAATATTTTTAATCTATATATATTAAATAGTTTTTAAATATATTTTTTTTGTGCTAAACTCACTTAATAAGAAGTAAACTACTTGTGCGGTGAATCTTAATAAAATCCAATCAATGATAAAAATATAACTAAAAATTATGTTGGTAACATTTTTTTTAATGTTAAATATTATCTCTGGATTTTGATTAACATGAATTCATAATCTCATATGTATTAGAATTTTAGTCAATAATAAACCTAAGTCTCTCTCACAATTTAAACTAGGATTCAATCTTCCAATTTTATCTCTAACAAATCAATCAAACTTAATAACTTAGGTTTTAGAAAAAAAATATTATAACATATAAATTTATTAAATAAATAAACAAGAAAGAAACAATTTTTTATCAAAAGGAATCATTGATTAACAATAAATATTTTTAAAGAGAAAGTAAGTGATAACTACTCTTACCGTGTAGAATTTCACGCGTCAGAAGAACAGAAATAACAACAAGCAATTAAATTTACAGAACTAAATGCAATAGAAAAGTTGCGATTTACCAGAAACGACAGCGAAACGTCGTCGTGTCGTGTGGTTCGGGGCGTGTTGACGAGGCAGCGGAGTCGCCGGCTGAGGATTTGGTTGAACGAAAGAAAGAAAGAAAAAGGTTTCGTCTTTCACGACTCTTTCTTCTTCCCTAATCGAAATCCAACAACTTCTTCACTCCAAAATTCGAATCCCTTTTCAAGTTCCTTCGCCGATCCCTCTCTCTCTCAGGTCATTTTTCTCTCACTTTCGTCATCTTAACTAATTATTTTTATGCTGTAAAAGTTCTTCCTTTTCACTTCCTCCACATTGCTCCCCTTCTTATCGACAATTTGCGCCTTCTGGGTATTTAGGAATTGTAGCGGTTTAGTTGCGATTACTACAATGTATGATAATAGTGTCTTATTATCATTATTTTTTTTCAATAACTTATTTATTGAATTTTTTCGCATTGTGCTTTACTTTTTTCCTTAATTCACGCGCTTTTCCATTTCCACCAATTGTGTGCATTTAGAGTTAGACATATTATGAGATAGACCTAAAATTGAACTGCTTAGCATCGTTCTGCCGCTGATTGTGTGATTTTATGTGATCTTTATTTTCGGTGAAGGTGAGTTTGAAGTGAAGTGAGTTATGATTGTCTGATTGAATGCTTTTATTTTGAAAGTAAGTTTCTAGTATTAAATTTTCAGCTTAGCGCATGAATTGTTATGCATATTTTTTCCAGTTGTAGTTAAACGAGAACAAAGTTGATTTTGAAACATTGTAACCGAACACGCCAATGTTTGCCAAAATCATGTTTGTTCTGCGCAAAACCAGTGTCTGGGGAGCTGAAATGCTCCCCCATGCTACTAGCAATTCCACGTGTCTACAATCAGATTTGACACTTGATTGAGGCTCTGCTTCTGAGTGTCTTCTTTTTGAGCTTAACTTGCGTAATTTGATGCAGTTGGAGGTCTCGTTGGTCTGTTGGGTTGTGTCTTTCTTAGATGCAGATTGGTCCTAGTTCTAGGTATTGCTAATAAATTAATAATTATCATGTCTTGCTAATGCTTCTTGTTATTGACATTTTCTAGCTTGTTTGATTGCGTGTTTGCTTATATATTATTGTCTTTGGTAATCTGGATTTTTATGGGGTTTCAGATGGCTGCGAATTCTGGGAACATCTCATTTGCATCGTCTCAATCTGGTTCACAGGTACATGGGGATACTGATTCTGTCCATGTTGCAGTTTGTTCTCTTTGTCAAAAGTCCCTATCACATGATAATGAGATGGCAAGCGATCTTGCTAGCAATGGTGTGTGCGGCGATTGTAAATTTTTGTTACTTGAAGACTTTGGGAATCATACAGCTAGCCAATTTTCACGAAGGAGGCTTAGAGGAAGATTCAGGCATAACAGTTCTGAATCCGTGGATAGTTTCTCACCGCAGATCCCTCGTGTGGTTAGTACAGTGAGACAATATCAATCACCTGCCTCTGGGGAGGATGATCAACTTGTAGATGGTGATACCCCTGCTTGGTCAATGCAATATGCTAGTACACACACTACCCCGAGTGGATCTCGAAGGTGGAGGCATGTTCTCTCTGACACTGACAGTGATGGTTTTGATAATTGGACTTCTCTTTATGGTGAAAATGAATCAAGTGTGAGTTTTAGGCGATACAGGGTTCCCCATGGTGAGACAGATTCTTTCTCTCACAGTGCTTATGGTGGTGACTCAGACATTTCTATGGATACTCATAGTTTTGTTGGCACTGGAGTCTTTAATTTAGCAGATGAGAGAGATGAATTCGATAGTGACACTGACATTGATCCAATGCATGCTGGCCACGGCCAATGGATTTCAGATGAAGATGATGAAGAAGAGGATGAAGATGGGGAGGAGGAGGAGGAGGAGGAGGAAGAAGAAGAAGAAGAAGAAGAAGAGGAAGATGAAGAGGAGGAGGAGGAGGAGGATAGGGAATGGGAGTTAGCTGAGGCTGAGGAAGCTGAAGCCACAGCCCACCTTCAAATTTTTTTCACCTCAAGTACAAATGAGAGCAGGGATGGAAATAATTGGGAACAGAGGCTTAATTCTACTGAATCTGAGGGAATGTTTAGCCAGATAATCAGGGATACTTGGCAAGCTTTTGAGGATGTTGATTTACCTCATGGAGCAAACTTTGGGGATTATCTTGATGCTAGACGTTTTGAAGATCTGCTTGAGCATCTTGCTGAGAATGACAGCTCAAGACGAGGAGCACCTCCTGCTGCTGTGTCTTTCATGAAAAATCTGCCACGTATAGTCATTGGCAAGGAACATGAGAAGCATGGTGAACTAGTTTGTGCCATTTGCAAGGATGTCTTGGCACACGGCACTGAAGCAAATCAACTTCCCTGCTCTCACCTCTATCACATCGATTGCATTTTGCCATGGTTGAGTGCACGAAATTCGTGCCCTCTTTGTCGTTATGAGCTTCCAACCGATGATAAGGATTATGAAGAGGGAAAACAGAACATTGATGGTAGAAATGTGATCCATGCGAGGCAGCAAATAGATGTAATAGGTGATAGTTCATCTGATGTTTCTGATGGAGATGAGGTGAATGAAGAGAATGGTAGTAGTCAAGATGAAATACAGCATAGGGATGTTAGCACAGGTTCTACCACAATTTCTTCTACAACAAGTGGTAGAGGAAGATGGCTTTTTCTTGCTGCAGCTCCAATTGTTAGTTTAGTGGGCATTGTTCTTGTATTGTGGTTAGGCAATAACTCTGAAATTGAGGGAAACAGACATCTGGGCAGTCATTACTTATCCGGGCAAAATCAACATGCCGTCCATGCTTATTCTGCTCCAAACCAGAGGGAGAGTAGAAGCAGAAGATGGTGGTGCCCTTTTTAAGTGCTTCTTGAATTGTTTATCAATAATGCCTCACGATGGCCACTTGTGATGGAATTTTTAACTGACTCATGGCGTGCCTTGTGTCCTCACTAATTCAAGAAGACATGTACAGATTTTAGTTTGTAATACCTTATCTGTTTTCTGACTCTTGTTTTTTTCTTTCGTTGTTTGTGATTCAAGGACCCAATGTCTGAGTATTTGGTAATCTTTCGTTGATGTTTTAGTGTGTTGGACTATATCAGTCATTCACTTGACGGAAATTTCTTAGCTTGGGAAGCACCATTATCACTACTATTATTATAAGCTTATTTATTGCAAATTTTCCCAACTATTGAGTCCACAGTTCCATAATTAATACACACAACTCCCTTGTAAATTGAATTTTGCATGGAGCGTTTGGATTACAATACTGCGTCATTGCATTTGTTGCTGCCGTTTTACACATTTGATAAGGCTAACACCCTCTTCATTAAGTATTTCTTCCATTGCAGTGAAGAGCTTCTGCTACAGATTGAACTTTCTTTTAGAATGCAATAACAACTACATAATCAACTTTCTTTGGAAAACATTTCAAACTGCACAACATGATCCACAAATGATGTTTCCAGGTGTACACAAATTAAGTCGACTTATGAACCCTTGTCGTCGAGTTTTAAACTTTTTGGTCTGATCATTTAAATAATCAAGTTTAATTTCAGGTTTGAATTTATTTATTAAATTAAATCGATGACTTTAAATGAGTTATTAACCAATCAGCTTAGAATAGTTTTTGAATAACTTGATTTATCTATACATCTATTTTCTGATATCTATAACCATGTATAATAGGAATTGTCATTCTACACTTCTTGTTTCAAAATTAATCCTTAGCATAACATTTCCTCCACAATTTATATATCTGACAAATAGAGAAGATAAATTAAAAGATATTTGAAAAACTTTATTTATTTTTATAATATTTAATAGTAATTCAAATCATTTATTCAAATTTGAAAAAAAGGCGATATGTATTTACTAGTTGTTATAAAAATATATTTTAGATGTAAGGCGAAATAACATACACTTTCATTTTCCTATACATTAAAAGTAGAAGCTTTTTTTTTTTTTTTTTTAATTGGGTAAAGTCTTACGTTTGGAAAAGCTTTTTTACAATTTTTTTCAAGAAAGAAAGAAAAAAAAAAATTT
>Ga0099824_1004571_pt1 | contig 19868 bp, 9 predicted proteins | sample SiratrowhiteBW_FD_76837 | JGI IMG/M metagenome (GOLD analysis project Ga0099824, IMG submission 76837) | Root nodule microbial communities of legume samples collected from California, USA - Siratro white BW | ecosystem: Host-associated > Plants > Roots > Nodule | place: USA: California... | reverse complement strand
TATATATATATATATATATATATAACATATTTTTGTTCATTTATGATACATTTTTCTCAAAATGAAACATCTTTATGTTATGTTACTAAAAAAATAAAACCTTTTAATTCTTATTATTTTTTATTTGGACAAAATGATTTGGTCGACCTTTTGAGAATAAGTTTAGATATAACGCACTTAACATAAAAAAAAATTGGAATTGAAAATGATGTTTCATTAAAATGAGGATGGTGAAATTATTAGTAAAATTATTAATTATAAAATGGAATAAACTATTTTAGGACTTATCTTAAAAGATGGCACAAGATTATTTTAATATCTTTCATTTATTGTTTTAATACTACATCCAATTAATATAATCATGTTCTATTTATTTTCCATTCCATCTTAAAATTCATTATCTTGACATTGAGATTCTAAGAGTGGTTCATAATAATACTTTATTATTAACCAGATCACAGTTAGATATCTATTTGAAAGTTATGGGAAAAACTTTTTGTTAATATAAAAGTAATACAGGGATGAATTGTGTATCTACAAAAATTTTGCACTTAAAGACTTATTTTTCTTGTTGGAGAAAATAATAACTCTATGAAAGCAATCTTGATTGAAGAAAAAAAAAATCAAGGTATGCATCAATGATTTTTATACGAATTTTTATAGAAATATTGTTCTTTAGTCACTTTTGGCCTCTATCCAATTATTCTTACTTACTTTTGCAAGAAATTACTGGAAATATTACTTATAATAATCTTTTGAGACTCCATGTACACTCCCATAAAATAATAATGACATGCTACAACTCAAAGTATTCAATATAGGTAAATATGAGGTGTGGACACATGTTTTGGTCAATCACTTAAAAAAAAGATAATACACCAAGTTTTGACACAAGTTATTTTTCACATTAAAGCTAAAACATAGATACATAATCTTGTTTGTTCAAGTTCCTTTTTGTGTGAGTTTGTAATAGCCTTGCATATAAAAAACCTCATTTAAGAGGTTTAAACTCATCTTTAAGTGAGGTAATGTCTAGTGTAAGACAAGGACAAATATGATTGTCATTATACATTAAATATCATTTAATACATTTAAAATAACTTGGTTATTTGATAAGATAACTCAACTTATTATTTACTTATAATAAATAATATATGTTTTTCTTTATGTCTTTAAGATAAGTGCAATATTTTGATGATTGTTTATTCAACACTTAATTTTACTTTTTTACAAACAAAATCTTTATTAATAAATGTTAAAAATACAATATAGAAAAATTTGAAAAATAATTGTATTTAAATAAATTTTAAATGTTATTTTATCTAATGTAGTAGTAGACCATATAATCTACTCCTGGGGTAGACATGGTAACATTTATTCAAAATGTAAATGTTGTATGGTCTATTAATCATGGTATGATTAATAATTTATTTGATGTTTTATGTTGTTCATTAAAATAATATTTTTTATCCATTTTTTAGTAATATTATCATTTCACAAAAAAAAATATTTATTAAAATTTTTTGTTAAATTTATTAAGAATAAATATTTTAATAAAATTTGTAACAAGATTTATTATATTTAATTGAAATAATTTTATAAAATTAATACAATTGAATTTCTAAGTATAATTTTTTCATATAAATTATATAATCAATGTTTTCTTTTTACTTATTAACTTTTATATTTAATAGTATGTAAAAAGTTATAGAACTATATATTTGCAATAAAAAAATTAGATAAAATAGGATATGAATGTTCAATGTGTATTTTTTTTTTACTTAATTATATATTTTTTTTATAATTCAACTTAGATACTTTTATGTACTATGTGCTAAACTTTTTTTTTTCATTGTATCATATTAGTGCAAAAGGTAAATACATTTTATCAATCCATTAATTGGCAAAATGGAATGATGTGATATAAAATTGAATTAAATTTCATGTTAACTAGTGTAAGATTGCAAATGTTATTACATAGAGGTCAATGACATAGTACATGAATATTATAATTCTATATAGAGATCAACAACATAGTACATGAATATTCTAACTCTGTTAGGTGATTAAGTTGTTTAAGATTTATATTCTCATCCTAAATTTGTAGGAGCCCTAAAGACGTACATGAGAAATTATTGATGACAACAAGAGAGTTGGTGAAAAGACGAGCTTTGTAAACAAGGTTGAAGTTGGTGTTGCTAATGACAAGGCATAGAAAAAATTGTTGGTACAAGGTGAACTCCTTCCATGTGATCTTTATGAGGTTATAGCCAAGATTGACATTGATAAAAGTAATGAATAAAGAGACATCCCATGTTAAGCTAAGGTATAATATAAATGGTGTTGATGATAGAGGATTAGGATGATGATGTTGGTAAGGAGAAATACCACAATGAAGAAGTTGTCTATGATGACTTTAAAAGCATTATCCATGAATAACTTACTAATGAAATATTTTGTAAACAAATTGCTCATGAATAAAATTGTGAATATGTTAGGTACATAATGATTTATTTATAATTTATCCACATATTATTCTATAAGTAAATTATTGATAGAATAATTTGTTAGTAAAATTATGAACAAATAAAATTCCATTATACCTTATTTTTTTAAAACTTATTTAACAATGTGCCACATGTACCACTTTTTGGGCCATGAAAATAAAATAATTCAGTTATTCATCTTAAATTATTTTTAAAACTAATATTACATGTATTAATTTAGAAAACAATCAAGTTTAAGTTGTACTTCAGACTATTTGTGAGTTCAAATTTCAAATTGAGTAGATGTGTTGTTCATATCCTATCAATTAACTTCCCAAAGATTCAGATCTTATCATGAGTACATCATCTGACCTAGGATAAAAAATTCATATTTTTTATGGTTGTTGAAGTCAAAGAACATGTTGAATATAGAATGTAGTGCACTGTTTTGGCAAGGCATACACTGCAGAAATTGCTTTGAAGAAGACATAACAGTGTAGAGAAAATCAGAGGTTAGGAGTATGAAAAATTATGTCATGTTTGAATGAATGAAAAGTAGTGTAGGATTTCAAAGAAAGAAAGTGCATTATAGCATGATTTTGACAAACCTTAAAACTGAAGATGATGCGACGTAGACAAGAGCATAGAGCCTCTGAGAAAAAGAAGTAAGGTTTGGAAGAGTTAAAGAGGCAATGTGTGAGTGGGAAATGAAAGAGGACGTGAGTGGGTTGGGAGGGAAAGAAGCATAATGGTTATGGAATGAGACATGAAAATTTTACTTTAAGGTGAAATATAGTCAATAGCTCATTTTGTCACACCTCGTGTATTAGGAGAGCCACACATTGTATACTGTATATTGAGAGAGTCACACATTGTATATAGGATTTGCTACATATATTGGTTTTTCGCTTTATTTGACAAATATGTTTTTCGATTTTGTTTTGATTTTTTTTTCAATTTTTTATTGTGACGCTTAACAAAAATTAAATTTGAATTTATGTGTCCTTAATTGTATATTTTTAAATTTTTTAAATAATATTTTTTTAAAATTTAAACTCAAATAAAATTTGATTTTGAAATGTAATCCAAATAAAATTACATGATAAATATTAGTACATTTAAAAATAAATTTAAATAAAAGATCTCTTTCAAACAAATTTTAATTAAAAATTTAAATAAAAATAAATATAAAATAAAACTATAAATTTTTTTAACCCATTCATTCTAAAAAAATATACAAATAAGAATTCTTAATAATGGATATAACCACACTCCATTAATCAACAATAATTAAAATAACTATTCATTATCTATTAAAATATCCATTCATGTTTACCATAGCAGTCCATGCTCATTCGCTAATTCCCAAAGAAGAAGGAATTTTGTGTGCACATGATATTGAAGCCTCTAAACAAGTATTCTTAGTCAAGGCCATGTTCTTACAGCATGTTTGAGTAAATATTTTGATATCTCGTAATTACTTTTGGTAAAACAATTCATGTGTTGAAATGTGTTCAATTTAAATCACCATTGAAATATGCACTTAAATTCACATTTAATTTCAGTCTCTATTTTTATTTGTCAGCTTGATTTTTTTATTATTAAGATATTCAGTATTTTTTGTAAATATTAAAATATATGTAACATTAAGAAAAAAGGCGAACATGTTTTGGCGGAAGACCCGTCCCTCATGTGCTGGTTCTCTCCCTCTCTCTGTTACGACATACTACCAAGGCTACACTACCAACCTGTTAATCGTTAAACCCATCATCGCTTTCCTTCAAACCCTAGCAAACGCTCTCTATGAGGTAAGCTACCTCACATCACATGCATTTCTCTCTCTCATCGCAATTCTTCATACCTCGCTCCAACACTTTTCTCTGTTCTTGTATATTCGCCCATGCATGAACTTCAATATTCTAACTGAAACCTCTTGTGTCATTGCAGCGTTTTCTGTTTCTAACAACTCGTTCCTATCGCCTTCAAGCTCCAAATCATGCAGTCGCCGGTTCTAGTTCTCAGTAACTTCTCTGTCTCTCTCTCGTGGATTCGTTTTGTTCATAAATGCATTTCAATAATCTCGTTTTGCATAATAACACAGTAATTGTTAATCTGATGTTATCCGCGTGCTATGTAAAGTCTCAAGATACTTGAATTGATCTTAATCAGTATATAAGAGGACTTTCCCGAAACTGTTATTTGTTTTGCTTGAAACTGTCGTCGGTTTCATTTTTTGTTTCAATTTGGAAGCATTGTCTTCGTTTTTTTCTAAAAAGTTTGACGTCCTTAGGTTCCATGTGAAATCAGTAAAGGAAAAATAGTGTACCGTTTCTCTTCGATTATTTTTTAATTTTAATTAGTCCACTGAACTTCGGTGCATTGCTTGGACCTGGTTTTTGTAAGTTAAATGAATTAAGACAGGGTATGTTTGTGTGTTTTTAGCGTCTTGTAATGTATTGACTCGCTCATCGAGTGTTTGTTTACATTGGACAGAGGACTCACTGAAACGTGAGTCTGGAAGCAAGGTGCAGCATGCTAATATTCATGCAGCAAAGGTATGAAGTGTTATAACTTACCAACTATTCGATGGTGATATTGTTTTTTGCGTGATTCTATTATTGACATTTTACTTTGTGAGATTCCTCCTTTTAGGGAAACTTAATTTATAAGTTTAAAGGATTGAGACAAGAGTAAGAAATGCTTCACTACAACAAAGGGACAATCCTCTCTAATTTAGAGCAAAGAACCACCGATAGCCAAGAACTATAGATGGAAACATTGTATCCTGTTACTGGAAAAGGTAATGATAACTGAAAGTGGACTAGGATAGAGGAAAACTCGAGAGAGCCACTGTCTCTCCAGTGCAACAGAGAAAGCAAAACAAATGCACAGCCATCCCAACCCAAATTTTCTTGTTTGCTTTTTTATTTACCCACATATTGGTCCAAGTGCTTGGCCCTACCTTAGCTTCTAGTTCATGGCCCAGCAAAGCTCCATTACCTTGGCTGGTTCCCAGTGGTGGCTCATTTTGATCCTCCAGGTTCTCATGTTTTCCAATCGTAATATCCAAGCTTTGTCATAACAGCAAGGCTTTCTTCACTGATTTGATTTCTACATATTTTCCTTAAGGGGAAGTGGTTGTTTAAATTTCAATTTCATCTTTCTCAAAAAGTTGAGTTGGTCATACTCTGAAGTGTGTTTAGAGTTTGTGAAGTGGCATGTTTGGTCTTATATATATATGTGTGTGTGTGTGTGTATGCTTTTCTTTTCTCCTTTATTGGAAGGGCTATGTAACCATAGATGTTCCAGGCAAGTATTGAACAAAAATAAATATTTCAATGTTTGTGTTTATGGAAAAACTTCAAACAAATCAGCTTATTGTATCCTTTCAATCATGTAGTTCATCTTCTTGTCCATTCTCTAGTGCTTCTAATATGATTGATGTCTATCAGGCTGTTGCTGATATAATTCGTACAACCTTGGGACCCAGGTCCATGTTGAAAATGCTTCTTGATGCTGGGGGAGGTTAGTGTATATATCTGACATAATTTTATAACTCATTTATTGATGATTCTTGTGAACCATACCCTTCTTTAATCTTTAATTGTGAAGAGAAAAATATTTCCTGAATTATGTCATGTCTCGGCCTTAAAGTCTACTTTTTTGGTGTGGCCAGTGGAGGCTATTGTAACCTGAAAAAGTGATTTCTTTAGTAGACATTGTCTGTGGATTGTGCAGGCGCATTGTTAAGTATAGGTTCTGATTTAAAAATTATTTTTTATTTAGGGTTTATCACAATGTCTAATTTGCAAGGATTATGTTTCAATCTATTTTCCTGACACCCAATTTCCTTGTAATTAATAGGTATTGTGGTGACAAATGATGGAAATGTTATCTTGCGTGAGATAGATCTCGCTCATCCTGCTGCAATGTTTTATCACTCTTGCTCCGCTTCTTTTATCATTTGGTTGCGTTGCAGAAATATTGTTATAAATCAGTCTTTACCATTTTTTTTGGTGAAAATCTAGTTTGCTATCTTTGTGTTGACCTTTTAAGGTTTAGCTTCTATTTGGTGTGTTATTTTCTAATGCTGTTCTGTTATTTGAACGGATGCAGTCTATGATTGAATTGAATCGCACCCAAGATGAAGAAGTTGGAGATGGAACAACATCTGTCATCATTCTTGGTATGTTTGGAACACTTGTATACTTTTTGTCATCCCATGCTGGAAATCTCTTAAAGACTGATAATTGATTATGAAATTGAAACTTAAGGGCGAATGTTCCACATATTTGTTTTTCTGTATTTTTCAGTTTAGTTACAAGTGACGGCTCGGGTTGATGAATTATGGATTTTGTTATGTGCTTAATGAAGGGGTAGATCTTTATTTGATTTACCGGGCTATTTGTTGTCTCCCCACTTGCAGCTGGTGAGATGCTTCATGTTGCTGAAGCACTCATAGATAAGAGTTACCATCCTACAGTTATTTGTCGAGGTAATCATTCTATAAGTATTAAATAGTGGTTCTTTTCTAAAAGGATATCATATTGCATATAATAACTTATATAATAATTTTTTCTGCAGCTTATAATAAAGCTTTGGAGGATGCCATTGCTGTCCTTGATAAAATTGCAATGCCCATTGATGCCAAGGATCGTAAGTTTTTCTACTACTTTTTCCCTTTTTTAGGAGTGGAAGAGGGTAATATCCTTTCTTATTCATAATGATTTGCAGAAATTTACATTGAGCTAAGACTTTTCAATAATATACACTAGTTTCGTTTGCAGAAAGAGTGTCTTAATAGGTGATTGTTTAAATAGTTTCTAGATTGGGACTTGATAATTTTAAGGACCTTGCCAATAGTGTGATGAAATCGGGTTTACCAGAATCCTCTGGCAATTTGTTGTAATATAATAATAAAAATAATAACTACTACTACTAGAAAGACCATGGGTATACCAAAAGAAAAATTGCACTATTGGCAAATTGATATTGCTTTTATTAGGATGATACTTTTCTTGACGGAATGACTTAGTTGTTGTGGCTTAAAGGCATATAACATTGGTATAACCCTTTTACCTACCAGAGGGGAATTGCTAGATTGAGCTTCTGGACTTCATATTTGATAGATTTGCTTTTAACTTTTTTGGGTTATTTCATTTTCATCTAGAGTGACTCATCAATATTGTAGAGAAGATTCATCATAATATCTTAACATATAAGAGGAAGGAAGTCCTGAGTAAACAATTTTCTGCCAAAGTAAGGTTACTTCTGTAAATATAGATTAAATAAATAAATTAGTAAACATAAAATTCAACAACAATATACTTTTAAGGTAATTAATATTAACATTTTAGGGTAATTAGTTTTCATGATAACAATAAACATTCTACTGTAAAGAAAAATGGAAACTATCACATGGAAAAGTTAATATATAGCATTTATTACAACTAGACAACGAAAATATAAATTTTAAATTGACTTGCCTTTTTAGGAACATTGGAAGCCTAAATTGACATTCAATTTTTTTCCTATTCCTATAAATTAAGATTGAAAACAATTCATAGTGATTTGTTTTACATATGAGAATTCAGGTAGAACAACCAGTTAAATCTGAACAAAATTTCTGCTTACAAGATTGAAACTAATACTTTCTCCATATAGATGATTTGTTTTATTTTTTATTTTTTATTTTGCTTTTATATTAAGCTTACTCTGCACCAACTTGGTTTTAGGTCTTCTGTTTTTCTTTCTTTTAAATTTGAAACTAATCAGGTAACAAATGAAGAAAGACTATTATAAAAAATATATGTTGCTTTTTCACGAGTTAATTCACGTGCCGGTTTGAAGAAACAAATAACATACGAGAAAAGACAAGTATGCAATGTGATTTCAAATTTTGTTTACGAGGAAGTCTTTTAGAATTTGAAATAGTTAAGGCATACTTAATCTATTATATCTTTGATTTGACGTTACCTCATATTGTATTGAAAGATTATTTTGATTGTTTTCAATTTTACATTTATTTGTTTATTTTACTCATATTGTAGAAACATCTATCCCGTGCATGGCAAAGGTCCATTATCCACTAAATAAATAAATATGCATAACTACTGATATTTACTTTCTTTTTTGATACACAATCTTAATGTGAATAAAACTGCAGGAGGTACTATGCTGGGGATAGTCAAAAGCTGCATAGGTACCAAATTCACTAGTCAATTTGGGGATTTAATTGCTGTGAGCATCTTGTACTCTGTGGGCAAGATTTTTAAAATTTAAATTTCAAATTTGTCTTCTGTTATTTAATCTTTATTCCGACTTGTGAAAATTTAGTGCATGGGAAAGATGGATATACACAACCTTACCCAAACTAATAGCCATAATCCTTTTAGTGTTACTGGAAAGGAAAATGTATCAATGTTGCAAGTTGTAAGTATATAGTTTCTTAAATATGAAATGAATTTTTTTACACAAACTTGCATTTTCATTTGCTAATTTTATGAATACAATTTTTTTCATGTTAAGATTTTGGCAAGTAGACAAGGTTGAGTTATCTATATGGCAGACATATTGAATAATTGAGGTGCCTTGTCTATGCATTTAGCTCTAGTATTCTAGTGTATTGTATAAAATTTGCCCACATACATTCAAATTCTTATAAAGTGGTTTAGATCTAACTCAACACTACAAAACTAACTTGTAAAGTGTTGATTGCCTCACTTGTATATGTATTTTGGCATTGTCTAGTTGATGTGGGACTTGGGTTTTTCCCAGTACATCCCTCACTTTGGTACGTGCATAACATAATGAGTGACCTTTTAGTGGATTTAATATAGATTTTGATACCATATTGGAAAGTGGATTTATACTTAACTCCACCCTACAGAATTGGTTTGTAAGGTGAAGACAGTTCCTGCTTTTATATTGTAGTTTGACAATATCTCTAGTTGTTAAGACTTGGATTTTTCTAATATACCCCCTTTACAATTAGAACTATTGGATATGGATATCATAGTTAGTGGCCAATTGAATGGATCTAGAATAGGCTAACCACTTTGTAATATGATATCAAAGCATATCTTAACAAGGTTTGTTGGGTTTATTGTGGTATTTGTTGTTGGACTGCCATCATATTACTCATAAAATTTAGTTCTATGCTTGAGATGTCTAGTCTTCCGTGTGAGGAAGTGTATTGGAGATTCTACATCTACTAAAGATATGACCAAATTATATTAAGTGAAAATCTCATTTTCCAAGACGAATTTGTAGGATTGACTTACACCTAAATCACTTTGTAACACAAATGTAACATAGAAAGGAGTATCAAAATATTTGCATTACTTCTAGTCCCCTTCTCCTCTTGGTGTTATCACTTTCTTTTAGTGAATAGGATTGTAATTTTTTTGACTAAATGTAAATGATTATTGTAGTTTTTGTGCAACAGGTTAAAACCTTTTGACACGTTTATATTTTACATATTCCACTTTGTTTAACTTTCAGGATTTAGCTATTGATGCTACTACCACAGTAGATATTGATCTTGGCCTAGGTTTGAGAGATGTAGATATTAAAAATTATATAAAGGTTGAGAAGGTCCCTGGTGAGCAGCTGGAGGATTCAAGAGTTCTAAAGGAGTTATGATAAACAAAGATGTGGTTGCCCCTGGAAAAATGAAAAGAAAGATTGTTAATCCACGTATCATTCTTCTTGATTGCTCCCTTGAGTATAAAAAGGGCGAAAACCAAACAAATGCTGAACTGCTTAAAGAAGAAGACTGGAGTCTCTTGTTGAGGATGGAAGAAGAATACATTGAGGAACTCTGCATGCAGATATTAAAGTTTAAACCAGATTTGGTGATTACAGAGAAGGGCCTTAGTGATTTGGTTGGCATGCCATTTTCTGAGTAAGCATGGGGTTAGTGTAATCAGAAGGCTGAGAAAAACTGATAATAATAGAATCGCAAAAGCATGTGGTGCTGTTATTGTGAACAGACCAGATGAATTACAGGAGTTTGATGTTGGTACTGGTGCTGGATTATTTGAAGTTAAGAAAATTGGAGATGAATTTTTTGCATTTATAGTTGAATGCAAAGACCCCAAGGCTTGCACTGTACTACTGAGGGGTGCTAGCAAGGATCTCCTAAATGAAGTTGAAAGGAACCTCCAGGTAAACAAACTATTGATCTATATTTAGAGCTTGGGGGTTTGATCATTGCTTTCTAATGTTTTTTTTCCCATGACAGGATGCCATGTCCGTAGCAAGGAACATAATAAAAAATCCAAAACTTGTTCCTGGAGGTGGTGCTACAGAATTGACTGTATCAGCCACGTTGAAGCAGAAGAGTTCATCTGTTCAAGGTATAGAGAAGGTGAGTGTGATAGTAGTTGTCTGTTCACTGTCTACTAATACTGTTTTTTGTCTCATGGCAGTTGCCTAAGGTTATTCTCATTTTGATGTTTTTGTCGACTAACAGTGGCCTTATGAAGCTGCTGCCATTGCTTTTGAGGCGATCCCCCGTACTTTGGCACAAAATTGTGGAGTAAATGTCATCCGCACCATGACTGCACTACAAGGAAAAGTAAGAATTTTTGCTGTTACAGCTGTAGACGGTTCTTTCTCTGATTATGTTTCACATTGGGTGTTTTTGGAATATAGCATGCAAATGGAGAAAATGCATGGATTGGCATAAATGGAAATACCGGGGACATCACTGACATGAAAGAATGCAAGGTGCTTTTATTTTTTATTTTATTTGTAAATCATGCAAAAGATTGTCAAATCCACCAATTACCATTTTGCCCACCAAAGTTAGTCTTTTTTTTTAGAATTGAACACAATTCAGTTATTCCCAGAAGACAATATTTATATTCTCTCTATCTTGTTTCTTGGATCACTTGATAACCATGAATTGTTGGCTGAATTCTGAAGATGTTTTGTTCTAATGTGATTTTAGATCTGGGATGCATACAATGTGAAAGCACAAACATTTAAGACTGCTATTGAAGTTGCTTGCATGCTTCTGCGGATTGATGATGTAGTGAGTGGTATTAAGATGCAGACCCCTGGAGCAGGCCAGGCTCCTTCAAAGCCTAAGGTTGAGACCGAGGCAGATGCTGACAGTGAGCAAATTCTTCCTAATTGAGAACAAAGAACATCATTTTCTTTGGCACAGATTTGAAGATATGTTGGGTTCTTGGTGACTATTCAATTCTAATAATCTTTCCTCTTGTTTTGGGTCTTGGTAAGCATGTAACAGTTTGATCGTTCATCTGTCACTTTGAAATTGTGCAAACCCCACGATTTTCACGACTTGGTAGGTTGCGGGGTTTCTGACTTGGTAGTGAAGTCAGCTTCTATCTGTGAAGTAGTGAAGTCAGCTTCTACTGTGAAGTAAGGAAGTGTCAGTATTTTTTGGTTCAATGTGTTCATGCGCTATGCTGGCTGGCAATACCATGTTCCTTTTCGTCAATTGGCACTCTGGTCCAGACAGTTAACACCGACAACTACAATTTTGATTGATTTATGCATTCTGCACTAGTTGGGAAATTTTCTAAATATGTCGGGGTTGGAAAGCCAATTACCAAATAGTTGTTCTCAGCGCACGATAGAATTCTTATGATCATCAGCCGATGATAGAATTCCTCAAGCACGTGACAATTGAATGAAATCTTTAGATGTATCAAATTTCTAGATGTTTCTAAAAATATAGTTACTATGTAGCTCATTGAGATAATCAATTAATTCGATTGATAAATGCATTTTATTTCCCTGTAAAAGGAAAACTGAAAATAAATCAAGTTTATTTAAAATAGTTATAATGCAATTTTATCCTAGCAAATATCTCTAGTTACTTGGATTACTTGACGCATGCATATATAAATTAGTTTGTCATTTACCTTGGTAAGTTGACAACATTTTAAAAGACTATTTGTATGATTAATTTAGTTTAGTGTAATCTGTTTTGTAATTGTTACTATTTTCAATTTAGTCCCTGAATGAAAAAAAAAGGTAAGTTTCAGTTTTTAAAATGTATAAAAGTAAAAAAAAAAAAACAAATAAGTTTTGATATTTGTCATTATTTATACAAAAAAAACTTATTAGCAGTGTGGACTTACTAGCAGTATAAAACTTAAATAAATTTTTATCAGTGATAAGTCATTACGAAAATTTATATAAGGAATAAAACTTTTTTTTTGGTACGAACTAAAATTTCAAAGAGACAATTATAAGTGAATATTTTAACCTTTTGTTTATTTTAGAATAATATTTTTATCAAAATTCAGAGAATTTTTTGAAAAATAATTTTTATTAAAATTATCATTCCCAAACGATATTAATTATAAAAAAATTATTTAGAGATCAAAACATATATTATTAATCTTGTCTGTATTATAAAGAAGCTAAGTCTTTTTTACTCCATCCGGTTCTATCAAATCATTTTGCATCACCTAAAAGATAATAATAAAAAATTAAAATTAAATATATTTTTAATGTTAAATATAATAATTTGATATATAAAGTATAATTTATGTATATATTTTAGTAAAATATTTTTAAAATATTTATATAACATAAGATCATGGGTTGATCTGACCTAAATTCATTAAATTTGCAAGCTAAACCATTCAGGCCGAAAATAATCTTTTTCAGCTTAAGTCACATTTTCTTTACTAAACCAATTAGACCAAACAAAATCTTATCCAACTTAAGTCACTTTTTGCCTAACCTGATCATTTAACAAGTTTTTTAGATCAGTTCATCATCCAACTAAATTCATTTTGACAACTCTACCTCCTTGTATATTTTTCTAGACAAATTATAAAAATAAAAAATAAAAGTTAACAGTTATTTGCAAAATATTACTCTGTTAAAGATAAACAACGAAAAAAAAAAGTTCAAGGATATCGACATAGTTTGAGAGTTATATAGTTAAAAGAATCATTAGGTAATAAAAAAAGAGAGATTGAGAGAAAACATTCTAAACATTTGTTCACATCAAAACATGATATCTATCTCCTTACTGAATAGAAATTATTTACGAAGCCAAGGAATTCCATGTAAAGTAAAAGCACCCATATATTGCATTTGATTTATGGACGACAACCACAAAATTGAATTAAAAGAAGACATTCAATTAACGGAAACAAAAATTCTGATTTAAATGTGTTCATATTTAGAAACCAAACTGTTTACCAGGAAAAACTGAGACAGAAGTGAAAGATGTTGGCACAAGTATCAACGAGTTTAGACGTAAGTATCAACGAGTGATTTCCTCATCTCATCGACAATGGCACTAGGTTGAGCTTCTCTCAGCTTGAAGACACTCTCAATCACAGAGAGCTCCGTTGCTGTGGTGTCTGAACCACAAAATGCTGTCCAATCATTTACTGTCATACCAGCAGCTATCACTTCACTACCACGATTGACAGTCCCAGCAACCAAAGGAACCTGAAGAAGGGTAGAAAGTTCGTCCAAGTCTTCAATGGAAGTATGAGGGTGGACCTGCACAAAGTGTTGGGTCACAATATAGTACACATGTTTTTAAACCAGGATATTCAATAGGGCATGCCTTGTACTTACCAAACCACCCCTGTTGGAGAATGCACAGTAACTGCCGACAAGAATATTACCCGCAATAGTCTGCCTGAAAACTTCTACTCCAAGAACATCTGAAATCATCTCCTCAGTTTCCTGAACAAAAATTTCACAGTGAATAGTAATAGAGCAGGGAAAAAGGTCACCTTTCATTATAATTTAAGTCAAAAGTGTTGGTTACCCTACCTACATTATCTTCAAGTTCTGATAGAGGCTAAAAGCACTTGGATAGTATAGAGAATACACAACCCTGAACCTAAATCCTTGTTCATATATAAATGACTTTCCATATCACATGATCAGAGTGGTCAAATTACCTAGTTTTACCACATGCCAGTAAACTTTTCAAAGAAAATTGTCTATGTTTTTTAAAAACTATTTACAGTTTTCATGAGTTGTGATTATAACCTAAAAAAATAGGATTTAGCTCTGGTAAAGTGAGGAATTTTGTGAAGTTGGAATGCAAGGGTGCGTCCAGAATTGATTTAAAGTGGCTTAAGCTTGCATGACACCTTTAATTTTAAAGGGTGCATACATCGTTACTGTTGGCTAATATATCCATTGAGCAACTACCTTAGTGTAAATTCATTTTGAAATGAAATGTAACGTGGTATCGCAAATAATAACTCATCGTGGTAAAGTGTCTATTCTGATATGTTTGCCCATTCTAGCAGGCATTTGTGCAGACAGAGTATTGGGAAATCCCACATCACCTGCTATAATTCTTAAGGTACAAGTTATAAATCTGTTAGACAACTTTGCTTAATACTAATTGGTTTTAAGATGAAATTTGACACTTAGTTTTTCTTGTTATACACTTTGATACATTAGAAACAAATAAATAAAAGTTTTAAGTGATAAATTCAGAATGACTGGCAGTCTGTCCGTGTCATTATCAGCACCCATATTTAACATGCAGATATGACTATCTGCAAATCAAATTAGTATAAAAGTTCAGCATATGAAAGAAAAGGCTACTAATCTATAATGATACAATACCTTGTCAAGATCAGTATGGGTGAGAGCCACATGGTCATTACATGCTACACAATTTCCCAATGCAGATAATCTTTCTTCAATACGCTGAACAACAACTTGATCAGGTAGACTGTTTCTCAAATGTTGAAGCTCTTCAGCAACAGCGACAGTAAAAAGACCAAGTAGCATAAGCCCACAAGTCAGTACAACATCACAAGTAATGCTGAGTTCTATGTCGCCAACACAGATGAAAATAATACAAAGGACATCTTCGCACTAGAAGATACACATAAACTGATTAAACCCCAGCAGATGAATGAAAAAAATAAGGTTGGAAGGGATAAACCTAGGGTGTCCAAAAAGATCTCAATTCCCAAATGCTTGCAGGCAGCCAAGCAAAAGTTTTCAGAATCAAAGAAGGGTACTCTGTTCAAATTTGGTGACTAAACTAGTATTTTTTATGCTGAAGCCACAAAAATGGATATCAGTGCTAACAGCACTCAACGTCATTATTCAAATTCCGAGAAACATTCTAAGAGTTCCTTTGCACGAATCATGAATGAATACCTTCTAATTTTCCACCACATAAAATTTGTTTTCATACTGTAGTGGACAGGAGGCAAAGGAGAAATAGGATGATATGTATACCACTTCTACAAAAATTGAAAGTTTGATCATTTTAAAAAATGTACTTTGAAAACAAAGCATCCATGAGGCCATGACATACCAAAATCAAAGACTACAGCATTCACTTTTGGTCATTCTTGTTCCCATTACAAAACATCCAGGTACTTAGCATGGTAGACTGCAGATGGACTGGTAAGAACTCACAAACAGAAGCTTGTACTAAATTGCCTTTTCCTTCTCCAACTAAAAAGGCATATACATCTTGTACACAAATGTTTAAACTTTTGTGATGACAGAAAATTTAGGTTAGATTAGTTTGACAATGCAATTTGAAATACACGTTGGAGTACTTTGTGATCAATAATAATATGTTTCAGACAGTACTACTATGAATAAAATTAAAGGCAGAATAAAAGGAATCACCTTGGTCTGTGGTGGTATGGGGCAAGAGAAGGCCATTCTTGTTTCCTGGAAACCAATAAGGTAAGCTAATTAGGTGATGCGTCTAAATGTAATAGATAAAGAGAGAGTTCAGATCCATCACTAAAAATCAATTACAGAGATTCAACTTCTCAAGCAATACTTAGAGTAGGAGAAAATAAGAAGTTAAATGAATCATTTTTTTTTTCCTGAAATTAAAAACAATTTATCCACCTCAACTCTTTTAGAAGCTTTCTCATCTAATTTCACAGAACTGTGTACACATATTATTTTTAACTTACAGGAGAGTTTGATTCATTTTTACCTCTTTTTTCTTTTACTAAAGTGTTTACTGAAAAGTTAACCTAAACTGGTCTGTAATCCAAGACAAGGAGTTATAATCATTAAGATTTAAGAAACTATGGGAAAAAACTTTACCAACACAAAGACGACCAACAATACGGGTGCCACCAATGGAGGTCTTGATCACAGGGATAACATCTGCTAACTCAGTCTCAAATGCACTATCAAACAAAGCATTAATTTATTCATACAGTTTTGGCAATTTCCATCCAATTGAAACCAAGCACAAAGACTTTATATCTACAAGGAGCTGTATTTTGACTAGTACAAAAAGAATGATAACCTGTAGAAGTTTTCAGAGCCTCCAATAGCAACCAAACAATAGGCGTTGGTGAGTTTTGAGAACACTCCAACTTCACAATTATTCTCAAACTGAAGTCCTGGAGGAAGCACGTAATAACAGAGTATCTTATTTAAAGGAGAAAAAAAAAGTTCCCCCAAAAGAACATCACATACCAAATTCCTTAGACAATGCAGACAAATAAGTATTTCTGAACTGGGAAAATCTAAATATAGCAGCACTTACTAGTTGCCATGACAGAGAGATGCCAGAAATCAAACTTTGACCCAAGTAATCAGTTTAATACCTGCAGATTAGATATCCAATTAGGAAAAGAAAAGAAAAGAAAGGAACCCTGATTCATATGAGAACAAATTGTAACATTGACAACTAACAATAAGCACTGAAATGTCAAAGTTGATTATGAGAACCCTAACAGTGAAGGGTTTCAGTTTCAAATGTAAAGAAGACAATCATTAGTACTGTGTCATACTAAGCTGCAAAATGCCCCTTTGATATTGCAAGCAACATAAAACACGTGACTAATCCTACAAGCTACAACTCATGTAACAATCTTGTATTCTATAATAGGAAAATGAACCACATATAACTATAACAAAAGCTATCTGATTCTAATCTATGAATAAGCATCAAACTTCCTTCACATACATAAGGTTCAATCTCCTCAACTTCAACCTCAAACTCATTCAGCAACACTATATCAACAAAAGATAATAAATTTGCACTACAAAATTCCGAAACATGAAAAGGGGTATAGCGGTTACCGGCACGGAAGTTCAATGCAGAAGAGAAGAGGTCACCGCCACATTACAAAACAGTGTAGGGTGCCGCCGAACCCAAAGGAATCATTTTCATGATACAAATATGCTTTAAATATATTTTTAGTCTATTAATTAATTGTTTTATATTTTTTATTTTTTTAAAATTTTAATTATCTTTGTTCTCTACAAACAAACATGGTTGTTAATTTTAGTTGTTTTTCTTTTCAAAATATAAAATTTCTTTCATTTCAAAATAAATAATATTTATTTTATGTTTTTTTTAAATATAATATATTACCTTGTTATCATACACAACGGCAAATATTGCTTAGATGATATTTTAACTCTTGACTAAACATACAGAAGGTAATGAATATTGTATAAACAAAAACAATTTTTTTAAGAAATGGAAACTAGTGACTAAAATTAAAATTCATTAATTAAAACATATTTAAATTTAAAAATGTTAGAACTCAAATATAAAAAATTATTGTAAAAAAGGTTCCTTGAAAAACTTAAGCTAAAAAACCAGCTGGTTCCTGATAACATAATTTTTATGGCCTTCCAATGTGTAGTGTGAAAAATAAGGATTCCATACAATGCGGAAAAAAAATGAATTATTGAATAATTAATTAATGTTTGTAAACTTTAAAGTTAACTGTGGTAAAATTATTATTTTTATTTGGATAGAAAGAGTAACTAAAATAATTGTCTAAATTACTTATAGTAAAGTTTGATTACACAAAAACAATTGAGTAATCAATCATTGAAATCATTAAATATTTTACAAATACTAAGAATTGGTCTATAAAAGTATGAAAAATAAAATCCTATTTTAAAAATAAATATCTAGTATTTTAAATTGTAACTCCTCTTTCCATTTTTATTTGTGCATGTTCATTTCCAATCATCTATAAATATAAAATTCTTTATATATATAAGACAAAAGATTTTATTTATTAATAATTTATTTTTTATTTCATACTATTATGAAATCTATAAAATTAATGGAAATATATTAAAGGTTGATATAAATAATGAGATGAAAATAATAATAATAATAAGAAATATTAGAGTCTCGTAGAATGACTGAGACATATATTTTTAATAAAACAAACAAATTTAATATTCTTATTTATCTAAATGTGATTAAAATTTATGACTATATATCAATATTAGCTTATATTAGAAAAAAAAACTATAGAAATGATAAAAGTGATTGAATTTGGATAATTTTATATAAAACGGGACAAAAAAGTAAGAATAAATATCATATAAATAAATTAAATAATAAAATAAATTAATATATATATATATATATATACATCATTCATATATATATATAATATTTTTATTTTAAAAAATTAAATTAATTTTATAGTGATTATTCACTATAAATGATATATATATATATATATATATATATATATATATATATATATTATTTATATTTTTATTTACATAAATATATATATATATATATACATATTTATATTTAAAAAGATATGAATTATTTTTTATAATTAGGATAAATTAGTTTCATCAAAATTAATAAAATATGAAAAATTATTTCATCTTGCTTAAATTTGCTTATTTAATTCACTATATAAATTACTCTAAGTTATCATCATCATCATTATTATTTTATATTTTTATTTTATTATTCTTATTTTTTAGTACATTAAAAATCACCATCATAAATAAATAATTATGATTATTATATAATTTATAATTTATAATTATTTTTTAAATATGTAGATATAATTTATATTTATTTATCATCAAAAGATATATTTTAAATTAAATTAAGAAATACATATAATAAAAGTTAAGTAATATGTCATTATTAATTAAATAACATAAAATAAAAAGACTCCCATAAAAAAATAATTATAAATAATATGAAATAAATTAACTAAAATAAGGTGATCAAATATAACAATAAAAAAATAAACAAGTATAAATAAAAATTATATATAGATATTTAGAGAATAAAAAAAAAGTTAATACAGTGTAATTTTAAATTTTATGACTCGATTTAGTCACAAAATTTTACTCTATTTTTTTTCCTTCAACTGGAGAATGCATGAACACCTATTTATAGTTAAATTTTTCATGATCATTTTTGTTATAATTCAACTAGTTTTGTAACTAGAATTTTAATTTCTATTTTAATTTTTATACTAGTTAAATATTTATGTAATATTGTTTCACCTATATATCTTATATTAAAATTTTTAAAATAATAAATATTTACATTATTTAATAATAATATGATTAAAATATTGTATAAAAAATATTGTGACACTTTTTAACACTTTTTAAGCAATATAT
>Ga0099824_1004567_pt1 | contig 19870 bp, 6 predicted proteins | sample SiratrowhiteBW_FD_76837 | JGI IMG/M metagenome (GOLD analysis project Ga0099824, IMG submission 76837) | Root nodule microbial communities of legume samples collected from California, USA - Siratro white BW | ecosystem: Host-associated > Plants > Roots > Nodule | place: USA: California... | reverse complement strand
TATATATATATATATAATATTTACAAATTGATTAATTAAGTTTGTTGTTACATATGATATTATTAGTATATATTTTAGTTTATGAAATGTATAAAACGTTTTAACATATTTTTTAAATAAAACATAAAATGACTTTTAAAATAATTTTTTATACAAAAACGCTTAAGTTGTAAACTATCTAAAGTTTAAAATAATTATGAAAAATAGAAAATTTGAAAATGAAATTAAGTAACTCCTTAATGTTTAAAATAATCAAAAAACTGAAAAACTGAAAATAAAATTAACTTGTAACTCCCAACGTTTAAAACAATTAAAAACATAAAAATATAAAAATTAAATTAAATTGTAAATCCTTAACATATAAAATGATTAAAAATAAATAAAAAACTGAAAATAAAAAAATTATAATTCCTTAATGTTTAAAATAATTAAAAAAACTAAAAATAAATTAAGTCGTAACTTTTCATGTTTAAAAACTGTCACAATCGGTTGAACGGCGATCCGAAAAATTAATAAATATATGTTTAAAAAATTAGAAAAATATTTTCAAACTAAACTTTACAGACAATCTTTTAGATATTTAATTAAAACATTATCTTCACGAACAATTCTTTAGATATTTAAACATTATTTTCAAGTAAAACATGAAAAAACAATATTTATATTTAATCATTTTTATTTATTTATAAGAAATTATTATTATGTTTATTTATTTATAAAAAAAGTAAACACATAAATTATAAAATATAAAATATATAGAGTTAAAAAAATTAGATAAATAAGATGAAATTGAAGAAGAAAGAGAGAAAAAAATTAAAATAGAAAAAATATGAAAATAATAAAATATAATAAAAAATGGTTAAACCTCTTTTAATATTTACGCTATATCCCACCTCCATCACCCCCATTCACCATTTTTCACTTTTCTTACTTTTCTTTTCTTTGGATCATGCCAAACTTGCAGCTCATTTACTCTTCTAAAATCCACAATTAACCTTCATTCTTTACTGTTTAAAAAAAAACATGACTTAGGCTAAAGGAAACACACATTTACTTTAACCTAAACAAATTAGGTTAGAAGGAACGAAGAAGGCAGCAGCGCCGCTCTTCACCCTTCCCCCTTTCTCTACCCCTCTTCTCTATGTTCAAACCTTGCCTTAGTAGAAACCAGAGTGATAGCGGTTCGTCAACGATGGTGGTGGTTATGGCGGTAGTTTCGGGGAATGTTTGAGGTTGTTTATGGCGGTGGAGAGAGGGCATCGCGGATGGATGGAGGCGGTTGTAAAGCCGACGAGGGAAGGGAGCGACGGAGGTGGCCCCGAGGTCGAGGAGGAACAGGGCTTGTGGGACTAGGGCGGCGGTTATAATGGGGTTTGGAGGTGGCGAGAAAGCTTGGCAGCGGCGGTGCGAAGGTGGTTTGGCGGGATGGGGAAGGGATGGTGAGGGCGTCGCTCTCCTCTGGCGACGGCGGGGGAAGTGTGACAAGGTCGTTCGAGGTGAGGAGACGGTGGTAGTTGTGTAGTGACTGGTTTGGTTTGTGATGGTGGAGAGGGTGGCTGGCTTGGCATGGGACTGACGGCGGGGATGGAAGAGATGGCAATATTCTTTTTTTTCTTTTTTTTTTTGGTTTGATCGTGGTTGGTTTAATGAAGTGAGTCAAAGGCTATGGTGGTGGCGTGACTCGTGGATGGATAGGGAAGATAACAGGGACGGTGGATGATTACCTCGAGGGATCTATGGTAGCGAGCATCTGAGTGTGGATGGTGTGGATGGCGTTGGAGTGTCTGAGGAAGCTTTGGGTAGTATAATGGTTTGGGGTGACGACTGAGACGTGGAAGCTTTGTAATTTTTTTTTAGTTTTAAGCATTGTTTCTATTGTTTCGTGTAGTTGAGTCACTGAGTCATTGTTGGTGAATGGTGATGAATGCATGGTGCAGAGGGAAGTATTATGTTGAATGTAAGATATATATGTGTAATAAGGTGTGTTCTGATAATGAAAAGGTGAGACCAGAAACAAAACAGAGACCAGAAACAAAGCAAGTCAGTCACGAACCTTATGTGCTATTCTCTTCTCTTTTGCTCTCTGTTCCTTCTGCTTCAATCCTTTTACTCTTTCTTTTACGTGAGCTGTGATTGAGAGAAAAGAGTTTTTTCAAATGTTTGAAGGAGAGCTCAAGGGGAGTGTTGGAGAATGAGGGGGAAAATCGTTGTTCTGGGAGCCGGGACTAAATCATTTTGTTGAGATAAGATAATGCTAGCTGTGAGAGTAAAAAAGGAAGAAGTGCTGGCGATAGGAGAGAAACGCACTGCAGTGAGCATTGTAGGGTAGTATAGCAGGATCAAGAACATACAAGGTATTTTGGAAGTTTCTAACGTGAGAAAATTGCAAAGTTTCTAACGTGAGAAAAATGCAGTCTGTAGAATCTTTATTCACTTTAGGCACTTTAGGCCAAAAGGAAAGAGTGAGGACCACTCTGAATTTAAATCTCAACTTTTTTGACATTGATTATTATATATTTTTTAAAAAAGATTTTTTTGGTTATTGATTATTTTCAAAAAGAAAATGTAAAAGAAAATTATATATGAAAGAGAAATATATTTTTTCTTTAATTTTGATAAAGATGATAAAAATCTAAGAAAGATAAAGGTAATTATATTTTATATTTTATTATTTTCATTCTTCTAAGATGAAAAAGAGATAAAAAAAAATTAAATCATATCTTTGAAAATTATTTTACTTTTTAAAAAATAAAAAAAATAAAAACAAAATTCAAAATTTTAATTAAAAGAGAAAATTTTTTATTATTAATATTTTGAGAAATTATTAAATAAATTTGGACAAAATTAGATGTTGATAAAAATAATTAAAAAAACTAAAAAAAAATAAGTTCTCAAGTTAAGTGTTAAATAAAAAATAATATTTTTAATTTATTGTACAAAATTAATAAGTAACAGTTTTATTTACGAAAGTAAATAGAAAAAATGATTTATTAAAATGAATAAATAATGTCTAGGTGAAATTTTTAAATATGAAATTTTATGACAATGGTATGATTTTTTTAATAAGGAAATATATTTTATATTATTTATGTTTATGAATTATTTGTAAATATTTTCAAATTATTAATTAAATTTGTTGTTACATACGATATTACTTATACATATTTTAGTCTCTGAAACGTGTTAAAAATTTTAACATGTTTTTTAAATAAAACATAAAGTGACTTTTAAAATATATTTTATTATAAAAACGCTTAAGTTGTAAACCTCCTAATATTTAAATAATTATAAAAGATAAAAAAAAAGCTGAAAATGAAATTAAGAAGTAATCTCTTAAGGTTTAAAATAAATAAAAAAAACTAAAAATAAAATTAACTTGTAATTCCCAACGTTTAAATTAATTAAAAAAAAATATAAAAAGTTGAAAATAAAATTAAGTTGTAACCCATAACGTTTAAAATAATTAGAAAAAAAAATTAATTTGGAACTTCTAATGTTTAAAATAATTAAATAAAACAGAAAATTGAAAAAGGAAATAAGTTGTCAAATTATGTATTACATAAAAATAATATATTTTATTTATTGTATTTGTTCTAACACGTTTTTTTATCTCTCTAGACTAATTGGAATAGAATTTTTAAGTCTTCTTTTTCTTTATAGTCATGTTAAATTTATTTCTTCTTTTTTTTAAAAATCATCTACTTTTGTTACGTGGATTTTCCAATAGATTCTTTGTATAGTTTGTTATTGATTACTTTTTTTCCAGTTAGTATTTTTTTTTTAAATTCTCCTACCTTTATTTCTCTTATTTTTATTATTAATTAATGCTTAAGTAACTGAAAATATTTAAATAAGATTTTTGAGCTTATTGGCAAGAGAAAAATGTTTAACACGAGTAGAGTTTGCAAGCTCACGTGTTTTTTTTTTTACGAACAACACCTGTTCTAGGCCCTCATTATTAAAAAAATAATATATTTAATTTATTTTAAAATATTAATAAGTAACAGTTGTATATTTCTTAATTTTATCAAAATCTTGGGATAAAGATACATTTCATTGAGTAAAAACAAAGAGAAAATTGTACTCATCGTTGCATCATTCTAGTGAGCATTGGTTATGAAATGTGTAAAAAGTGATGACATATTTTTTAAATAAAACATAAAGTGACTTTTGAAACAGTTTTTAATGTTTAAAATAATTAAAAACTCAAAAAAGTTAAAAATAAAATTAATTTGTAATCTCCTAAATTTTAAAATAATTAAAAATATAAAAAAACTGAAATGAAATTAAGTTATAAGCCCCTAATATTTAAAATAATTAGAAAGATAAAAAAAAACTAAAAATAAAATTAAATTGTAAATCCTAACGTTTAAAATAATTTTAAAAAATGGAAAAAAAAAATTGTCAAATAACAAGTTCAAAACAGAAAAAAAAAAACATAAAATAGTTTTATTTTGTTCAGCTCATGAATTATAAGAAAAAGCAAAACAGTCAAATACTATTATATCTGAGTAAAATTGTGTGACCTTATTACTATTATTATTTTACCGAATTATTATTGATCAAGTCATGCACCTAGTTTAATCACTATTCACCTACTTATTCGCAAGCATATATATTTTTATTAATTTCTCATTCGACAAACTATATTGTAATCATAATATTTTTGCTGAAATTTTAAATGTGGGCCCCATTTATTCGAAGCCTGTTGTTTTGTAGACTGTGTTTTCTTGCACCTCCATATTTTCTCCCGTATCTTTATAGAGGAAGCGAAAGTATCATTTTACCTTTTTATTTTCTTCATTTTTTTAGTATATTTTTTTATTTTTTATTCTGAATTATATAATTTAAAATATTAAAAAATAATGTATTGTATAATTAGAATATAATTTTTTGATATTCTAAATTACACGATTCAAAATACAATTGTATAATTTAAAATATTTTTTTTAGATTATATAATTCAAAATACATCAATTTTTTTATTTTAAATTATACAATTAAAATATGCCCCTCCATACCTTCTTTCTGCACCTATACAAATTCTCAAATTTTCAAAACTAATCTTAATTAAAATATGAAATGTCCCAATTATTCTTATATAATCTTACATCTCCATATTTTCATCCTCTAGCCCTATATCTCCATAGTAGAACCACTCCAAACAGTAAAGGAGGAGTCGTAGTCACATGAAGAATCAGCGTTATTATTCATTGTTGGTATATATATTACGCTTACGTCACTGTTGTTTACGTTCACATTCACGTAAAATTTGTATTCCAAATTCAAATACAAAAAGATGTGTTTCGAAATGTTATTTTTTTCTTCCAGGTTGGCCTAATCTGGAATAATATAAAAATCTCATTTCACTGCAAATTTACTTCTAACAAAAAACTTCCTCCAACACCTCCTCACCACTATCATTGACACCAGGACCAAACCTCCCACAATCATATAGCCACATTTGTGCTACTACCACCGCCACACTACACAGAAAAATACAACAATATCATCATTTACACACCTCATTTTAACCTTTTTAAAACCTATACATTAATCTTATCATGGACAATAAAGTCTTTTTGAAATGGATATTTTGAAAATATCAAAATCTATGGAGGTGCATGAAGCATGGAGGTACAGGAAAAAGCCGTCAAGGTATTTCGATGATTATGAAATTATGGAGGTGTAGGAACAAAAGCATGAGGTGCAGGAAGAAGAAGCCATCTTTTGTATTCTTTTACTTTATGTTGGGCCACAAACAGAAGCAACCCGAAGAAAATTTTAGTGAGTTTTTATATATTTACAATCCAACGGTTACGATGTAAGGATGAGTTTGTATGTTACAAAATATTACTTGTTTGGTCTTGTTATAATTCATTGATCATCAACTCTCTCACGCATCCACATTTTTATCTCTATGCATGTAGCTCATTATTAATTTACTTTATAGTCTATTTTTATTTTTATAAACAGGGACAAAATTAAGAATGTGCTATATTTACAAAAACTGGTTAAGAATATGTAAGGGAGCTAATAACGGCATAGACCATACCAATAATGTTTACATACATAATATAAATATAGATATAGAAGGAGAACATAAAGAAATAAGAGCTTATTTGAAGCCTAAGTGAAAATTTATAGAACAAGTGGTCTTATTGAAGACTAATTGCGACGGATGATAATGGGAGCTCCATGTTGTGGCTTAAGAGTAAGAGAAAGAGCAGCAGTTGGAGCATGAGCATAAGTGGGTGAGAGTTGGAAAGAGAAATGTTGAAGAATGCAAGCCAAAGCCATCTTTGCTTCTAAGAAGGCAAAGTTTTGGCCAGGACAAATTCTTGGGCCCCCACCAAATGGAAAGAAAGCAACATGGTCCTTTGAAGCTTTTGAAACCCCTTCATTGAATCTCTCTGGGTTGAACTCTTCAGGCTTATCCCAATACCTGCTATCATAATGAAGAAGTAACAAGGGCATACACAGTTCAACCCCAGCTGGAATGGACATGTCTCCTACCCTTGTTTCACACCAAGTGTATTTGTTAAGGATTACTATAGGAGGATACAATCTCAGAACTTCATACAATATCATTGACACCTGCATACACTCAAACATTTCAGGATATTTTTTTTTTTTTCAAACTACAACATACAATTGTGTAATTGAACTTACTATCTTCAGCTGATTAATGGCTTCATGGTCAAGTGTTCTTTTGCCAAAATTCTCCAACACCTCTGTTCTTGCCTTTTCTTGCCAATTTGGATGCATTGATAAAACAATCATAGTCCATGCAAGCAGGTTGGCCGTGGTCACATGGCCAGCAAAGTAGAACAACTTGCATTCCTCAATCACATCATCTGTTGTTAAAGAATTACCTTGTTCTCTATATTGTACTAGTATACTTAATAAATCATGCTCTTTTACTTTATTCTCTTTCATTGCTTGCTCTTTCTTTTGTATAATATCTCTTAATATAGATTTGATTTGGAAATCTAGGCTGTACCTGCGCTTGTTCTTTGCAGTTGGTAAAAATCTAGGTTCACATGCAATCATAAAAGGTGAAGTAAGTACAAATCATCTAAACATCTTTATCCATATGAAGTTAGTATTTAGCTTAAAATGTTAGGTTAGACTTTAAAATTGCTATAAGGTTATTGTGTAAAAGTTGTAAAGTTTTGAAGTTCACCACACATTTCCTCTAATTTATTTAGTTGATTGGATAAAGTTGGGATATAAAATAAGTGTGTAAGTAATAAAGTACATTTTGAAGAAAGATGAATAAAATCAATCTTCTAACATTGGACTTCTTTCCGTGAATGGTTGAAAGATAGACTAAACAAGAAAGGTGATATAGAAAAAACTTTCAAGTTTGAGAATAAGATAGAGAAATCACACCTTAGAGTTAAAAAATAGTTTGGAAAAAACTTAGGCTATGATTCTTCAATATTTTCCTTCCAAAGCTCATCTTCATGTGATAAAGTTCTAGGTTCTTATAATAATATTTTCTCATTACTATTTTGATTTAGAATTAAAAATACATTATAATTTTTTTCAATTACTCAATTATTATTTTTAAAAAGTTTTTGAATTAAATTTAAAGATAATTATGAATTTAAAATTGTTCATAAAATTAATAGTCAATTAAAATATTAAATATACAAGTACTGATATTAATAATAATAATAATAATTTAACATTAAAGGAAATATAGACAATTTTTCCTGTACATAGATAATATAGATAATATGTGAAATGCATATCTTATGAGAAAAAAAAATAGTATTAAAAATGGTTTGGAGATTGAAAATAGTGAAATCACGAACAAGCACATGCTCCATCTATGATGTGGGAGTTAAGATGAAACTAGAATAAGAATAAGATATATTTTATTCATTTTAAAATAATGGAAAGTTTTTAACTTAAATAAAAGTATCCATTAAAGTTCGTTTTATTCGAAAATACGCGTTGATTTCAAATTTGTATTTTAAAATCAAAAAGTCACTATCATAATGGAACCTACTAAAAATAAATAGTTATACTTGTAGTTCATGAATTGAATAAACCTAGTTTTAATCTTCCAATTTTTTTTAATAATTTAATTTTAAGACTAAACACATGACTAAAAAACAGAAAATATAATATTAAGTTTTGAAAGACTCCATGAATAATATTTGTTTTTTACTGTTGAGGAGATATCAAGTTTGCATAAATACACATAATGGTCCATGTATTGTACCTGAAACCTGGGATATAGATGGTGCTCAAGGCTTCTCTGACCAAGATTTCGATTTCCTTTTGTAGTTCAAAAATTTTCTTTCCCTCTTGGTAGCTACTTCCAAAGGCTGTTCGAGCTATCACATCACCAGTAAGCATTGCGAATTCTGAACAAACATTAAATTCATACGATCCATCAGCTTCTACTAATTTTTCCCATCGCTCGATCATATCGTGACAACTGTTTGAAAATGCTGGCACCATTGCCTGTAATATAACTTAAACTGTATTATTACTTGTACTATGAATGTGTAAGAGTGACAAAAAACTTGCTTATCTTCCAAATGAATTAAATTAGTATGGGATAGAATACTAAAAAAAAAAAGTGTTTGTGATATAAAAGTGACCTTCAACTTCTCAAAGTGGAAAGCTGATGTTATCACTCTTCTGCGTTTGGTCCAAGCTTCACCTTCTAATGAAGACAATCCTAACGTTAGAAGACTGGAGAGAGGGTTACGTGGTGGCTTCACAAAGTGCCCTTTCTTATTTGTCAAAATCAATCTTGTAAGCTCTGCATCTCTTATTATGAGTCTTGGTTTTCTTCCAAACCAACACAATGAAATATTTCCTGCACGTATATAACATTAATTTGATTAATCATTCACTGAATAAGCAATAAAACTAATTTATTTTTCTAGAGTGATTATCATAGTAAAAGTAATTTACCATGTTGGTGAACCATTTTGTGCACGAAAGGGTCGACACGAGGAATGATTTGATGGTGGAGAGAGATCGATTTTGATAATACCTTTTGGACAGAGTCTTTCATGTCCAAAGTGTCTCCAGTAAGAAACTTGTATGAAGTTCCTCTAATTCCTTGCTTCCTCAACAATTTCTCAATATTTCTGGGTCTCCACCATATGATATTCACAAAACTAATCATAACATAAAAAAATAACAGAATAAAAAACCATGCCATAGCTTTGAATATGCCGTATTCCATGTTTCTCTAAACTGATAGAGAGGAAATAACGAGGCTATTTCTACCAGAACGGAATGAAGATGGAGTAGTGGTGAAATTGAGATTAATAAAACTATGAATGAACTTGAATCGTGATAAAACTTTATAGGAAAGAATATTCCTTTTAGGTAAAGGGGCCAAAACCAGGAACCAAAGCGTCCGAAATCAAAACTTATATATTTTATACTAAGGATTCGGCTTCTCTACCTACTCTTCTTTATTTTAATATTATGATGATTTTAAAATTTTTAAGTTTTATTGGTATTCAATAGAATTATTTCTGTCGTGATAAGATCAAGTCATGCACCTAGTTTTGATAACTATTCACCTAGTTACTCGCAAGCATATTTTTTTATTAATTTCTCGTTGGACAAACTAATTTATATTCATAATATTTTTCTCTGGGCTTTTAAATATGGGGCCCATTTATTTGATGTACGTAGTTTTGTATTCTTTTAGTTCATGTTGAGCCACAAACAGAAGCAACCCGAAGAAAATTTTAACAAATTCACACTTGAACTTGTCAGATAAGTCATGAGAAGAAGAAAGGAAAATGAAACTTGAGAGAGTAGACATGTAATTTTTGTGTGGAGAAAAGGAAAATTTTGTAAAACAATATATTTAGAATAATTAAAGTTCAAATTAACCTTCTGTAAGGGGGGTATGTAATCTTACAATAAATTACTATCTCGATTAATTTCTTTAACCAGCAAGAGTATTTTGTTGAATTCCATCGAAAATGCTACTTGAGCGTGTGTATAAGAAAATAAACAAAAGTAATTTACGTATCTTTTATGAAAATTCAAAACTAACCTAAATTATTAAAGATGCATTTTAACTTATAAAAATATTTATTATTATATAAAAAGGTAAAAGTAAATATCTTTTATTAAAAAAAGTGTCAATGTTTATTACAAAAGTAAGTTGTTACTGATTTCTTTATAGTTTATACAAAGTAAAGTTCTTGATTTCTTGGCTTGTGTTTTTGTTTCTTATATATAGTTTTATTTATTAAATCTTAGTCATCGCATTCTTTTTAAATATAGGTATAACATACCCTTTCAACGCATAATATATATATATATATATAAAGTTATACAGAATTTTATATAAAACTAAAAGTAGTAATAAAAGAATTCACAGTGAAACTTGAGATCTTTTCAATACTTGTATCATTATTTATTTTTATATCAACTATTTACAATTAGAACAATTATCACACGATTTTTATATTAAAATGGTACAATATTTTTTATAATAAATTAATTTTCTTTTTTTCGTTTGTAAGGAATTTATTCTTTTAAAACAAATTCCAGTAGATGTTTATGGGGAAAAAATATAAAATAAGAAGAGTAAAACAATATTTTAAACCCTAAAATTGACCTCACTTATCCTATGTTCGGTTAAAAGTTTAGATTATTCAAATCGTTATTCGTAATTTATAATTCAGAAAAAAATAAAGAAAATAAATGATTTTGAGACAACATAAGATGATTTTGGATCATTTTCTTCCATCTAAGTAGAATCTAAACACGATTATGTAAAAAAAAAATGTGATCTAATATATAAAGTAAACTAACGGCATGGAAGGGCTAGTAGTTATAACATAAATTATTATTATTATTAGTACAAAGATATTGAATGAAACAAAAGCACATGCCTTTGTGCAAATGGATATGGCTCGCGAATGAACAACCACTTTTGGGTCTTCCATTCTGCACCCAGTAGTTTTCAGGCTGTACCCATAAAATTGAAATTCTAAATTTACTTTTTTGAAAATAAATTATCAGTATATTTTTATTTTTATTTCAGTTTCAGATTTCATATTGTATATCTCGAAAAAAAATTATATTCCGAAATATATAATACAAAATACATTTTTATTTTCTATTTTAAAACGTAGATTTCATAATATATAATTTATATTTCAAAATAAATATCCTAAAATACATTTTTGTTTTCTAATTTGAAATATATATTTTGTTCTAAAAATGAATTTTGAATTATATATTTCAAAAAGTATTTATGGATTCAGAAAATATATTCATATGTAATTCGAAATATACTTTTTCAGAAATAATTTTATCATTTCATCACCATGTGGGGATGTAGCTTGAAAGGTATAGAAGGGCAGAATGCAATCCTTTTACGTTCTTATTAAGGATATTATCTAAAAATTATTCTAAGAACAAAAGGGAACAGTAGGAAAATATAAGAAGTTGTTATATTTTCTAAAAATTGCACTCAACTTGAATATTTAAGTTAACATCCATTAATCTATTTTTACTAGATAAAATGGACGTGACTTTCATCAACTTGCAAACCACAGTATCTTTATCAGAGTTCAAATTCAAATTTCCCACGGCATTCTTCAAATGAATTAATACTACATCAAATAACTATTTCAATTAGGTTTGTAACCAGAATGAGTATTTTGTTGGATTCCATATTAAATGCTACTGGAGCACAAAATTGTATTTGTAGTTTTGTTAAGAAAGTCCTATATCCATAAACATATTTAGAAAAGAACTTGCATACAAAAACTGAACCAAATTCTGTTAGCATATTTTTACTTTATTTTTAGAAAAATTCAAAGACTAATTCAAATATTTGATATTAATGTAAATTATTCATTAAAAGTAGTAATTAATATTATTTGAGGGTATATCTAAATTGAAAGATGCACTTCATGTTATCTATAGTAAATATTTCTTTTTAAAAGAGAGAGAGTAACAAAGTAGATTTCTTATTTTAAGATTTTGTTTCATACATAATTAGCATATTTTTATTTATTAAGAGTTTAGTCATTACAGTTTCTTTTAATAGAGGTAACCATTTTTATAAGATAAATAGATAAAGTGATGACTAAATATTTTTTAGTAAAGTTAAGCATATTATTTATTTTTTTCACATGAAATGGATTCTCAAATTGATAAGTAAACCCAATGAGTTTTTATGTTACAAATATTACTTATTTGGTCCTTGTCATCATTCATTAATCATCAACTTTCTTACATATCCACAATTCTATCTCTAATACGTGTAGCTCATTGTTAATTTAGTTTATAGTTTATTTTGTTAATTATACCTAGTTTTAATAACTATTCACCCAGTTGTTCGCAAGCATATATTTTTTATTAATTTCTCATTGGACAAAAATATATTCATAATGTTTTTTGTTTGGGCTTTTAAATATGGGGGCCCATTTATTTGAAGTCCGTAGTTTTGTATTCTCTTACTTTATATTGGGCCATAAACAGAGAAACTTTTTAGTGAGTTTTTATAATGTTTACACTCCGATGAGATACAATTTCACGTTTGAATAAATTTTGTTTGACACAAACACCCACATTAATTTATCTTTTATAATAAAATATTACATCTTAATAAAATAATATTATTTTTAATTGTTAAATAGATGTAAATTATTCTTACGAGTGTCACAGTATCATTGCTGTTCACATCTCAGATAAGTTAAAAGAAAAAGGAATCTTAAGAGAGTAGACATGCAATTTTTTTTAGAGAAAATAAAATTTCTGTAAAATAATATATTTAGCATAATTAAAGTTCAAATTTACTTTTGTAAGGGGTATGTAGTCTTACAATAAATTTCGATCTCAATTAATTTCTTTAACCAGTTGGATTCCATTGAAAATGCTACTTGAGCGTGTACAAAAAAATAAACAAAAGTAGTTTACGTTTTTTTTAATGAAAAATCAAATACTGATCTAAATTAAAGATGCACTTTAACTTATAAAAATATTTATTAGTATATTAAAAAAAAGTAAAAGTAAATATCTTTTATTAAAAAAAGTGTCAATGTTTATTACAAAAGTAAGTTGTTACTGATTCTTTATAGTTTATACAAATTAAAGTTCTTGATTTCTTGGCTCGTGTATTGTTTCTTACATTTAAGAGATAGTTTTATTTATTACATTTTAATCATCGCATTCTTTTTAAATATAGATATAACATACCCTTTCCAAGCATAATAATAATAATCCTAATCCCTAAAACTAAAAATAATAATAATAAAAGAGCTCACAGTGAAACATGGGACCTTTACTATACTGGTATCATTATTTACTTTTTACATCAACTATAATTAGAATAATTATTAAGTGATTTTTACTTTAAAATGGTATAATTTACTTTATTTATAATTAAAATGGGTATAAAATATTTTATTTACAAGTTTAGGTAAGTTATGTCTCATTAATATCACTTTATTTAGAAGAAATCATGTTGATATAGAATCACTTCAACTTCAATGAAATAAAAAGTTAAAATTGTATCATTGTAAAATGACTTTTTTTTATTCAAATTTTTTGTAAGAAAGTTTTGTTATGATTATGTGTAGTTGGTAGTCTTTCAAATTCCTTAGGTCTGATGTAGAATTCACAATGTTAATTAAAGTAGCACCTATTCAACAAAACTTTCCAAGAAAAAAAAAAAAAAAACTAAAAATGTGTTACCATGATACAACTTTAATATTTTACTTTATTGAAATTTAAGTCATCTTGTATAAATATAACCTCTCCTAAATGAAGTTGTGCCATAGAGACACAACATCCCCAAACTTATAAATAACATTTTTTCTATCCATTTTGATAATAAACAAAGTAAATTGCATAATTTTGATGCATATTATAAGACTGAACATTTATAAAACATCTAACACAGTCACATTTAAAATTCAAATTATAAAATTTATCATTCTCAAGATTGCACAAACACAACCCATTTTTTCTTACCCTATATTTTTGGAATATTAATATTAAACATGTCTTATTTTTTAATGACTCTTGCGCTTAATATACACATCTAACCTATAAAGACCATGATAACTTTCTACATTACTTAATGAATAAAATAATGAGGTCTAGATTTTGTCTCATTTTCACTTAAAGATAATATCTCATTAAGGAAAAAATATATTAGAAACCAAATTATGCAACAACTTAAATTTTCTCAAAACTTATCAAAACTTATCAAAGTCTTTTCTTAAATTTTCTCAAAACTTATCAAAGTCTTTTCTTATCGATTAGGCTATTTTTAACAAGTTTAACTAACCATTATTACCACACTATTGATTCAAAAGTATAATAACACTAATATATCTCAAAATGATTTCTTTAAAACTCAAATTTACTTAACCAAACTATAATCAAACAATAACATATCAAATTATTCATCTTACTTATATCATTTCAACTTAACTTAAGTTTTCATTATAACATACATATCCCTATCCAATTATACAACTTAAAATACACCATTTACTCAACATGAATTTCAATAAAAAAAAAACACATTAAAAGCCAAATAAAACTAAGCAAGTCTTAATTTACTCTCAAAAATCCTAGTTCATAAATATAACACATCGTTATAGTCTTATATTAGTAAAAATGAATTTATCCAGGTAGGATCTCGCATGCTACTCATACAAATACAAATCATAGGGAAAAAAAAGAATTATAAATAATAATAATAATAATAATAATAATAATAATAATAATAAACTTCCTCAAGAACACCATGTGTGATCCGTTTAAACTGTAAGTAGAGAGAAATAATATAAGTGAGAAGGTAATTAAAAAAACGTGTAGAAACTTTGTGAAATTTTATAAATGAAACAAAAGAATCAAAATTCTAATTAATAAACATGTATATATATTTAACATATTTTGAAATTTTAACTTTGATTTAATTCTAGTTAAATCATCTACTTCACATAAAAATGGAATGATATAATAGACAACATGATTTTTTTAAGAAACTGCCCATGTTTTTAGTAAAATAGATAGAGACACTGGAGCATATATATCTTTTAGGTGATCATCACTGTCGTATATAGTACCATAAATTTTCTTACATATTCTTTATTGTTCTCTACGAATATAAACTTTGTTATAATTTAATTAACTACACACTTATTATAAGGTATTGAGTGTAAACTCTCTCACAAGGATTGAATTCATATACAATAAACAAACAACAAAAGTTAACAATACAGTTTTAATTTGATTCCTGCAAACAGAGACATAATTGAGCATGCATTGTATATAAAGTTTACAAGTGTGAGAACAACTTAATAACTAAGTGTACCTTAAAGCAGGGACATAGATGGTCTTGAAGCCTTGGTTGACCAATATTACTTGGTCCTGTGCAGTTCCAAAATTTTCTTGCTCTTGGTAACTGCTTTCAAGAGCTTTTAGAGCCATCACATCACCATCAAGAATGTCGAATTCTGAACAAACATCTAATTGATACCATCCATGAACTTGTACTAAATTTTCCATTGATCAGACATGCATGCTGTAACAGCTAATACAAAAGGCCTATTTCACCATAACCTATATTATTACCCTCACACTTATCCGTAGTATTTTCAACACGAACTCTGTTATTTACTGTAATTCATTATAAATTTTAAATTAAGAAATATTTTATAAATAATAAGCGACACAAAAGATTATGATTTTCAATCAATTTTAGAAAATTATAAAAGTGTGATGAAAAATATTATTAATCCTTATTATATTAATATTATCTTAATTGAAACTCGATAATGTAGTAGAGAAGTTTATCTTAAAAATCAAATGCGAGTTACAATTTTATTTGTGCTAAGTATATAAATTAAAATTTTAACTAGTTAGATATTTATTTTTAAAACATTAATTTTGACTAATCAAATTAAAGTAAGTTTTTCTCTTCACTTAAATCTTAAGGATTTTTGTTATCATTAGTAAAATTAAATTTGAATATTAGATTTGTAGGGATATATTTTGTTTGTGAATCACACATATTTTTTAGGATTTCTTTGATTTTTTTTATTGGAAATCCTACATCGATTAAATATGACGTCTTTTAATAGTTTATAAAATGAATGTAAATCTCATTTTATAAGTCGATTTTGTAAGGTTGAGTTAGACTTAAATCTACTTCTTGATATAGTATTAGACCTATCCTACAAGGTTGTTGGGCCTATCAGACCATCTGCTATCGGGCCACTATCAAACCATCTTGTTTTTATGAATGCAAACCTCACATTACAAGTCGATTGAGTTAGAGTTAAGTCTACTTCTTGATATATATTGAAACAATTTCTTGAATGATAGAAGAATTAAAATAATGGAAATTATTTATTTTGTTTTATTTTTAATTGATTTTTGGATTTGATACGAAATTTAATTAAAATTAGATGAATTATTATAAGATGGTGTATTATAAAATTAATGTTTATATAATTTATGCTGAAAATTATTTGATAGATTTGTTTTGATTTTAAATTTTGTGGTTCAAAATGTAAATTGAATGGAGAACTCGATATTAGATATTAACTTATTTTATATTGCTGATGGAGGAAAATTGCACTTTTAATTTTGAAATTTTGTTAATCAAATACTTATTTCAAATAGTTGCATTTGAATTGTAAACAAGTTACTGGATTGCGATATTCATTCTACGCTAGATTTTTGAAGCATCGATGATGAAAAGGTTTAAAGAGGGTATTCGATAAATGATGAGAAATATAATGTACTTGGTGATAAATGATAAATTGTGAACCATTTAGTTTAGTTGATTATGTATTGTGTAACTTAATATGAGCGGTGTTGATTTTTTGTAATCAGTAAAAAGAATATAAATAATAGTAAAATATTAATTAATTTACTTAATTGTATTACATTAATAGACAATAAATTAATCTTTTCAAACTTCCTTAAACTCATTTTTACCATTCATTTCATACTTCTAACAATGAAATATAAGTATTGGTATTAAGATAGGAAAAAAAAAATACCATTGTTTATAGCTCCATCGTATATCATTGATTGCCTCAGTCTTTTAGATTTTGCAATCGAACAACATCAATTATATAAACATCGGTAAAAATGTTCTTGAAGAAAGCAATGTTGGTGAAAAGTTTTATATTTCTAAATTTTGGTCAACCTTTTCTAATGGTATATTTTCCACATTTTTATTTTCTTATGGATAATAATAATTGTTTCAATAGTTACTTTAATGAAAGCTTTTGAAAATTTTGGTTAGGGCATGTTTTATTATGATTTGAGTTACAATTTATTTCTTCAAAATAATGATTGCAATTCAGAATACATTTGATTGTAACTTCGCCTAACATATCTTTTCCACACGTAATAATTGATGAAACTTGTAATAATATTCTTAAAACTTATAAAATTAGGCCATCCATTTATTTTTAATTGTACAGTGTCTTCTGACTTATTTATTGTTAAAAGAAAATTTACATATAATTTTAATTGGATTTGTTAATTTTTTCTTCAATATACAAATAATTTATACAATAATTTTATGAACTATTTTTCTGCAATTAATTTTGAATAATTTAGCCTATTATAAAAATTGTTTATAAACTTTATACAGTTACAAATTATAATGTTATTTATAATTTGTTCGCGAAAATATATTCGCATTAAACTAGACTAGTAGAAACTCACATGTTTTCGTACATGTGTATCCACATTCCTAATATATTAAAATATTACAAATTTTTAAATTGAAAAAGATAAATAACTGTATAAAAATAAAAATTCAAAATTTATTTTTAAGTTGACGGATTCTTTATGTAACTTTTAGATCGAGAGATTTGACTATCTTATCAAATAATGAAATTGTTTTATTTTAGTTAAATAAAAGATGAAATTGTATAATTAAAAATAACACCAAAATAATTACACAAAAATTATAATAAATAATTACGTTAATACAACGCACGATTCATCTATTAGGTATTATAATGACTATAACGAAAATAATGTTATGAATGAAATTATGTTGTAGGTTATTAAATTATTTCGAAGACATAGATGGTAAGCTGATGTTATTGTTATTTTTTTTTTTTTTTAATGTTGATAACGTCTTTCGACAAGTCATAAAAATCAATTACATGTAAGAATCAAACTTTACAGTAATTTTTTAATTAATATTTTTACTTATTTGCTCATTAGTTTATCCGTAAAGTAAAATGAGGGTAAGTAGTACAAATAAATAGTGATAAAACCATATGCATAATTATAAAGGTAATTTTCTTCTAAAAAATGTCCTTTTTACTTCGATAAATTTTACGACTTTTCACGTTAACAAAATTTATAACTACAAGAAGTATTTTAATAGTACCAAGGTTTCATGTGATGTGTTGAAACATGTTTTTCACATGGTGAATTGAGTAACTTGTAAAGTAAATGCATGGTCCCTTTTTACAAAAAAATGGCAAAATTAATTATTTGTTTAGTGCATTAAATTTTATATAGTAATTAAATAAAAAATTATCAATAAAATTTAGATAATGATTAAAAACAGAAAATGAGAAAGATATATAATGTAAAAAGGAAAACTTAGTTTATTTACATGCATGAATCTTTATGAAGGGAGTGAAAGACAGGGTGCAGGTGTCAGGTGGGTGGCCCCCCAGGGTAGGCTCTGTAGTGTGAGAGATGTGATTTTGAAATTTGAAGGCAAGATAGATAGATAGATGTATGACCGTTAGATGGTGCATGCAGACACCATATTAATGGCGGAGACAAGAGAAGGACGTAATTCATGTGCACACACAACGTCCATTCTATACTTCCAAAACACTGTCTTCTCTAAACACGTGTCATGACGAAACCATGACTCGCCCCACCTTCATTATTACTTTACATACATTTCCACCCTAAATAACACAAACAAAAACAGACAATAAAATAACAAACATCAATGCCATTAATTTCATTTTCATGTCTTTTTAAAACCATTCAAATAATCAAATACATTATCCTGCCCACGAAAAGAATGTCCTCCATCAACTGCATACATGTTGTCTGCAACAAAAAAATTTAATAAACTACGTTAACTATTTCTATATATATTTTTTGGATATGTAAAATGAATATTTTCTGAATAAAATAAATGTTATTCCTAATATAAAATGAATAATATATAATAAATTTCATATTTTACAATAACCATTATAAATAGGAAAAATAAGTTAATTCACTATTAAAATACTTTAAGTAAACTCGTGTAAACCTTTTTAATCTGTGATAAACTCACATAAAATCTATATTAAATAATAGTCAAAATCTCTCTCTCTCTCTCTCACACACACATATATATAAGTACAATAATAAAAACAAGAACTAAATTTACATATATAAAAGGAAATAAAACAACTTAAATAAAGCAAAAAAAAGCACAAGACAAGTTTCTAGAAATGTAATAATATAATATTCCAAAATTAAAAAAATAAATACTTAAATATATAAATTTCTAAAATTGAAAAGAAAAAGAAAAAGATACTGTTTAACTGAACAGATACCGACTATTCTATATCGTGTGCAAAAATTAAAACTTCAAAAATCAAATTCATCGTAAGATTAATTAAGATTGAAATGATCTTATAATCTAACCTATCTATAAAATAAAACTAGTTATTTTAATATAAAATTTTCATTATTTTATTTTTCTTGATTCATCGCTTATTTAAAGTTTTTTTTTTTTTTTTTTTTTTTTTTTTTTTTTTTTTTTTTTTTTTTTTTTTTTTTTTTTTTTTTTTTTTTTTTTTTTTTTTTTTTTATTTTTTTTTTTTTTTTTTTTTTTTTTTTTTTTTTT
>Ga0099824_1004566_pt1 | contig 19870 bp, 10 predicted proteins | sample SiratrowhiteBW_FD_76837 | JGI IMG/M metagenome (GOLD analysis project Ga0099824, IMG submission 76837) | Root nodule microbial communities of legume samples collected from California, USA - Siratro white BW | ecosystem: Host-associated > Plants > Roots > Nodule | place: USA: California... | reverse complement strand
ATATATATATATATATATATATATATATATATATATATATATATATATATATATATATATAACGATGTGTATATAATGTAACATAATAAAATTACTTATTTAAAAACTTATTATTATAATATGTAGAGATTGAGAAATACTAATATTTTCTATAAAATTGAGAGGAGATATCGAAATAATTTTGTTTTTATCAGTGAAAAAAGATTGAAAGTTAGAAAATATCAGGGAATTACTATTATTTGTTTTCATCAGTTAAAGGTCATTTATGAAGTCAATTTTTTGAAATGCAATAAATATGTAAAAGGTTTACAAGTAAAGAAAAATGCCAATAAATCATAAGAGATACTCAAATAAAAAAATTTATAAAATAAATTATAAAAACACTTACACGAGATCATGAAAATATTTATTATTTTTCTCATTGCTGATATGATTGATTTGTTAATATATCAGAGTTTTGTGGACCTAATAGGAGGTCAATTAAAAACGATGTGACAACTTAGGAAAGTCATCCAAAAATTAAGAAAATATTTGTTTGAGGTATTTAGAAACTAATTATTATGTTACTTCGATACTTACGATTCATTTTGGATTTTGAAAGTAGTAAAATTAACAAGTAAAACTATAAAATACACCTTTAACCCCATAAAAGGGATGAACTCTAAATGTTTTAAATTGAAAATCTGACATCATTTGAAGTCCTACAAGCAATATAAGGTCGCTACTACTTGTAAGACCTTCAATCTTTCGTCGTTCAGTGCCCGACCTACAAAAACATTCCAGTACTGTAGAATAATTCAGAACAGAGCAACACTTTTTGATTCTCAAGATTGATCCACTTTGTCAATGATGTCCAAGAACATGGATAAGATCTAAGTGCTGCTACAACTCCAAATATAAGAACATGACGAAACAAGGATATCATAATGTCAGTATGAATCCAAATTTTTTGACACATTAGTAATATATAAGATAATTTTCTCATTGAATTTGTTGCATATGTGTTTTCGTATTACTATTCATCATATTAAGTCCGCTTCTATTTTTTTTAAACAAATTTTTTTTACGTATTTATTTCTCTATAATAGCTGTATATTTTCAGTTTTTATGTAGAATTTTAATTATTAACTATTTAAAAATGATAATAATGGATTTTACTTATTTTAGAAAAATAAATCTTTTCAAAATGTTACAGTATTATCATACAAATCTTATTTATTTACTTAATTATTTTATTAGATGTATCAATAATAACCATAAATCGCATAATCAATTGTTTACATTGTAATCTAGTTATTTGTATTGATATATTTTAATTTTGAAGCAATTTTAACAGTTTATATTAATACAAAAAATATATTTTATATTGGTTATGGAAGATATACCACACCGGTTCTAGAACCAAGGTTGATGTTGCTAATGTAGAAAGTCCTTCATCGGATCAGAACCGATATAGTATGTGCATATACATATCATATACATATCGATTGATAAATCAATGACGTAAAATACCAATCTCGAGAGCGCTTAAAAAGAGATACTACATTAATTGGAAACCAATGTCATATGTCATTTAATATCTCTATTTAAAAAAATTTTAAAAAAATTGAGTTAATAAATCTCTAATATATACAAGGAAACACCACAAAAATTTCCAGATTTTTTTTTACAAATATAGATATGTGAAATAGAAAAAAGAAACAACTCAAAAATACTAAAAAAAATTAAAAACCAAATAGTATAGGATAAAATTTTTGAAAAATTTTGAATCTAAAATTCCCTATGCCTGTTGCCCACCAAATTCTTTATCCCATTTTGAACAACTTTCATTTTTGGAACCTTTCAACCAGAGCTCTTTATAAAAAATTATGACCATTTGAAGTTTTTTTAACCTAAATTTTGGTAATTCAAAATATATGATAAATCTATACAATGTAAGAACTCTACAATCAAATATATATTAAATAAAGTTGCTGCTAAAAAATTTGGGTCAAAAATAAATTTCTAAATATTTTTAATTTAGAAAAATGCTAACCTTTTGCAAAGAGCAGCAAAGGGTGTTGAACAAAGCATTTACTGGAGAAAAAGACTCACACATCAAGTGTATAATATTCTTAAAAAACTTGCAACAAATAAGTAAACAAACCACCTATGTCGAAAATATTAGGTTAAGTGGATGAAGACAATGATGGAACCAAATGAGCGTAAGAGTGAAAATAACTACAGTGCAAGCACCACCAGAAATACTCAGTGGCGCGAGAGAAAGACAAATAATAAAAGCAGTAAAAATATTATGTTAATAAATACACGCACTCACTCAAAAATTGAATTGTTCACACACTAAAATATATTACATCGGTTATAAAGAGAACCGATGTAATAGATGAGTACATATTACATCGGTTGTCTCTACAACTAATGTAATATGATCCTCCTAATTGTTTTTGAATTTCTTTCATTAAGTTACTTTTTACATCAATTTTTGTTAACAATTGATTTAGAAAAATTCTTTCTACACATCAGTTCTCTATTAATTAATGTAATATATATTTAAATAATTTTAAAATTATCACCGCATTTCTCTTTATCATAGTTATTTTTTAACAGATAACAAATATCGTATCCTGTAAATTGGATTTTTTTCTAGTATTATTAACAAGTTCGGATTGTTAAAGAAATTTTGTAAGTACTAATATATTCTTCGTTGGAGTTACACCTGATGCTAAAATAATTCGCATCAGATATATTCTCAGTTTTACTCAGTTTTTAATTATTTTTATATTTATAATAAAATTAAAGAGTGACAAATAATAAAAAAAACAAGTTGGGTGATTGTTATGCCTAGAAAATAAACAAACTAACGTTAAAACACACAAGCTTGAATATATCCATAATTTCTTAAAATAAAAAATATTTGATTCTTAATTTTCATGAAAACAGATTATTAATTATATTTTCATGGAAACATAGTTGAGTGTGCTGTAGTTTAATATGAAATCCATATTCTTTCAATATAGATTATTTAAATTGTAATTTAAGAACCTTTCCCCGAAAATTGTTGCATTGATTGCAATAGACAATAGTGTTTCTACTTTTTAGAAAAAGGAAGTTGTATCTATCAACTTAAAAGAGAAAGTTACAAAATTACTTTCCTCTCTTGTACACTCTTATTCAAGTTTCTTTCTCTTCTTAAAAGGACAAGGGAATACAATTTTATTTAAAGTATTGCTTTAAATCTTTAAATTATTTATGCTTTATGTTCATATATGTTGTGGATTCTTAATATTTTTGTAGTCCTACCTAATTATGAAACCTATGTGCTAAATAGTCTACATGGTGATAAGTATAAATTCTTATGATTGTTTATTAAGTAATAGTCTATACTAAATAGCGCATGTGTCTACGGGCCTATAAGTTTCTATTATTGTCTTTCGATCCAATTTTGTTGGCATGTTAAATTTGAATTTCTATAGTTGTATATTTACTAGTACCCCACGTGACAAATAACCAAATAACCAATACGCTAATGAGACTATGAGTTTCTGTAATAATCTTTTGACTTATCCTAATTTGTTAACTTATGTATATGATTGTTTTAATGATCATATAATAAATGTTATTATCAATAACATGATCAATTATTGATTTTATAATAAAATTTGTTATCAATCATATGATCGTCTATTGATCTTATAATGAAAGACATTATCAACAACAGGATCGATTATCAATTCTATGATTATCAACGAGATAATATATTCTTTAAAAGAAAAGATAAGTTTTTCTTTCTCCAGTTGATGCATTACAAAATTAAAGTATTACTAATTTAAAGCATGAAATTACTAATTGGATAAATTATTAAATAAAAATTACCTTTTTTAGTTGATACACATGATTATAAAGCATGTTAAGTGATTATAAGCTCATATTTGAGATAATAGTACATTTCATTTTATAACGTAACGCCAAAAAACTTGAGTTTTTTTTTTTTTTTTAAAAAGTAATACTTTTCTTTTTACAAGTTAAATATATATTTTTTCAACATAAGATTTTACCGATTCAGTCACAAAACAAAATAACATATATAAGCAAAATGTATTATAAAATAAAAATGGTTATGCAAAGTCTTTCTTCAATCTTTCTCATCAACAATTCGTCATATGACTATTTTGTATGAATCTAAGGCTCGTGTTTCAAAAGTGGATAGAAACACTTTCATTTGCTCTACAATTCTAAAGTCATTATTGAAAGTTTTCACAATCTCATTTTTTAAAACTCTCATTGGCCTATTGAAAAACATTTTTTTCTATACTTCTAATCATTTTTCTTATAACTCTATTGTATCCTAGATTTGCAACTTGGACAAAGAATTTGTCTTTTTCTTCAAATAGTACAATTGTTTTTAGTTGGAGGAGCACTTCTTAGACTAAGAGATTTTGTCGACCTCATTAATCACACAGGGAATTGGTTAAAGAATGATTTAACAGAAACAGTCTAGAAAAATACATGCTTAATATACCTAAAACTTAGTTAACTCGATATTTAAAGAATAAAAAATATTCATTTAAAATTTGGAATGAATTAAGTCATGAAGTATAAAATACTCCTTTTAACTCTATACAGAAATGAACTCTAAATACTCTAACTTTAAAGCCTAACCTCCTATGGAAGTATTTTTGGCTTTTTGTTTGACACAAGGAGTTGCACTGGTAGGCGGAAAGAGACTTGAAAAAATAATCAACTTTGTTATAACCATCCATTAGATGCATATCTATTTTTAGTAGAATAAGAAAAATAAATATTTAGTAGAAAAATAACATAGTGGACGAATCAGCTTAAGGTGAAGAATTTAGTATATACTCGCAAATGAGAAGATTAATGATAGTTTGTATGTGAAAAGAAGCATAACACGACAAATTCAATTATTGGTCTCAAAATCTTTAAAGATGTAAAGTGGGCCAGTCGTACACATCCACTCAGAGATGTATTTATTGGCTTCTAATTCGAGTTGAAGCAAAGAGATTGCCTTTGATTAGCATAGGTGCATAACTCACCTCAGTGTGTTACTTTTCAGTACACAGGAATGATATATATAAACATAAATGCAGTACCAACAATGCTTTGTCTTCTAGTCCAAAAAGAGTAATCACGGGTACACGTGATGAAGAGAAAGAAAAATTGTGTTCATTTTATTTTCAATTTAATTTATATGTATTATCACTATAAAATTATTTTACGCAGACATCTGATAGAACTTTTCTTTTATAAGTATATCCAATACAAATTTCTTTTATTGTTTTATTTTAGGTAATTGCCATATGAGAAAAATATAAATGTCTGGCGCTACTGCTAGCATTGTCAAACTACTAATTTTTTTATAATTTTCTTCTATGATTGCTTCATCAACCAATATTGAAAGTTTATCACGTGTTTCGAAATTTCCAACAAACATATCTCAACGGTTGGAAGGAGCAACATGGAAAAACATGTGTCTATGATGAACTTATAAGTCAATAATTAATATTAAAAATAAATTTAAATCAAAAGAATAGGTATCTAAGTGTACTGGTTTTAGCCTCTTACTATCATAAATTATAATAAGAGATTAGACAAAAGTCTGACTCAAATAAATAAATAATATCATTTTCAATTCAAAATTTAAAAATATTGAATTTATGTCTTTTTTTTTATAAATTGTTTAACTTTCTTATTACTCAATATCAAAGTTAAACTTACGTAACATATGCTATAACTATAAGATGAAAGAAGTAAAACTCAGTTTATAAAATACGGTTAAGCCTAATTTGAAGAACTGATTCCCTAGCATTTAACCTAAATACATGTTATTATCAAACCTGTGAATTAACTAGTGGCTAAATTAACAATTTCGAATTTAATCATGTGGGTGTTTAGAATACTCATTGTTTTTTTACCATTTATAATATTCTGAGTTCAACATAGAAGATATATATGTGTGGTGTATAAGAAAACATGCATGTGTCTGACATTAATGCGTACGACATGGTATATTTTTGAGGTCTGTGTACTTGCTTCTCCTGGTTCGATTGTGGCAGTGGAAGGTAATTGAGGAAGTGGTAAATGGAAAGGAAAGTCCACTTGCGAAGGAGATGAAGCAAATGGTAAGAAGCATCTTTGTCTAAAACGCTTAAAGGATTGTCCTTTAGTCGTGATTCTCCTCCTCCACTTGTTTGTCTGTTCTCCCTCTTCATTTGTGGCTCTTAAGGGGACGGGTCACGTTATCTTCAGTGTCCTTTTGGGAGATATATTCCTCCACCAGGTTCAAACCACCTTTTCTCCTACTTATAAGGAGCTACCTTCGTCATCTCTTCTCCGTGCCTTCCCTTCATCTTTTCTTCATACAATCATTCCGTGCCTCTTCATTTGCTTACTCAACAAACAAAAATTACCAACAAATGGCATCTTCATGGACTCAGAGGCAGAACAAATTGTTTGAACAAGCCCTGGCTTTGTATGACAGGGAAACCCCTGACAGATGGCAGAATGTTGCCAATGTGGTTGGAAGATCAGTAGAAGATGTCAAAAGGCACTATGAGATCCTCAAAGAAGATGTCAAACGCATTGAACATGGCCAAGTCCCGTTTCCTCGTTACAAAACCAACACCAGCAGCAACTGAGGCATTGGTAGGTGAGTGAGAGGTTATTTTTTGTACAAAAAATTAATCTATAAGCACCCTAATGCAGCTTAGCTTTAACGTTGTATAGAAAGTTATAGAGCATACTTCAACAACATGTCATGTGATGTGACTATCTCTCCGATTCAAGTTTATCATAACACAGTCCTACTAGTCTTTGCACTATCGTTGTCGTGTGCTACGTACTACATGTTGCGGGGTCCATTCAATGAACGAGATAGGAATTTTTGAAATGGAAAACCCTGAAAGTGAAAATGCTAGTTTTATGTGGTCCATTTGTTTTGCATCAGCTACTAGCCAAATTTTATCTTGTTCACCAAGGTACTTCAATAATGGCTGGTCGCCTGCACTTAATAATGAAATTTTGATTCTCTAAGCTCTATGGAAAGTTCTAACCTTGCTTCATCCATAACTTTTAATGGCCCTACGTATGCTAGTTCAAACAACTGCCATGTGCTTTGAACCACAGGGCAACAAAAAAAGACAAGCCATAATGAACAACAACAACAGCCATGTGATTTGACATAGAAAGCTCGGGTTTTGTGTCTGAAATCTCAAATGAGTATCTAGTGGCTTGTTGTATGTGCACAATCAATGCTCATAAACTTTCACCCCTTTGTTTTCCAAGCTTGGACCCTTCTGTTTTTCTACATTTAAAAATTTTGGCTACATTTCTGTAAGTTCTTTGTATGTAACCCTTTTTCTGTTGACTAATAATATTTCTCTTTTCCACCATTTGCAGGCTCTTGAAGATCCAGAGCCCACTAAGTATGAATAGCCATTAGCATTATCTTAAATAAATAGTGAATAGTGTATTTCCAGCAGCAAGCTGTGAAACATTGTAATTGCTCCTTACCATGTGATTGTAGCAACCTTTCTTGTTTTCGTCCTTTCGTTGTACACTAAGCTTCATTTATCCATGCTGTATTGTCAAATTAATATTGTATTTAAGGAAATTTATTTATAGCATGTTAACGAAGGATTACAAATTAGTCTAACTTTTAATATATAAATAAGTGATAGCAACTTTATTTAAATGCCAACATGAGTTAGTACGACTGAAATCAGGGAATTGGATTCCGTAATCATGGAGTCACGCACCTCACTCTAGTATTCTTGAGAATGGAAAAAAAAAAAATCTAGAGAGGTTTTCAATGTCTAGATGTATTTCGAAAAGGTTAGTCTCCGATAATTAAAGACAATTAATGCTCATGAATGAAAAATTACGTAGAAGGAAATATACAAGTATAGAGAAAAGAATTATACTAGATTTTTACGTGATAAATCTTCTCAATATATACGAGAAAATAAAAACTCGAAAATCTTCATTCTCATAGTGACTTCAAGATATCTTTGGATTTGCCTTCCTCAATGTGGAGAATGACATTACATTAAAGAATGCCCCATTATCTACTAACGCCAGAGTGCTATAATTTTTTGCTTTAGTTTTTTTCCCTGATTGCTTTAGTTGTTTCGGGTGGATGATTATCTTTGCGCATTGATTACACCGTTTCATTCAGTAAATTTCTCTTCTTTAATAAATTATGTAATCAATATTATCTTAGTTTTAAGAATAGGTTCTTACAAAAAGAACCATTCTTCCACTAAATCAACTTCTAACAACCCTATAATAATAAATTCTTATTCTCAGGAATCAAACAAGTCTCACATACATCTATATAAAAATTATAATATATGTTGCACTCACTTAAATATTGTAATTTGGTTATATATTTAATTGATTTAAGATTTTTAATATACCATTGATACTAAAAATTAAATATATCCAACACAAGATTAAATATATGTAAGTGATTGGATAGAAGCCTAAAAATGAATGACAGATAAACTCAACAAATATTATTAGAATAAATATTAATCACGTTGAAAAAAAAAAAGAATCGATTGATAATATCGGTATTATTATTTTTGTCTTAACTTATACCCTCGTTATAACCATAGAGAATAAAAATTATTTACGCTAATAAATATATTTGGATTTGTAAAATAAATTTGTTGTCTGAAATTACTTATAACAATAATAAAATAAAAAAAAATATCTTTAGTTAAAACAATCTGTAATAGACTTTTTAAAAATAACATAAAATGTATTAGACTATGCCCAAATGAAAAGTTGGAGATGCATGCATAAAATGGGTTAATAATGCATGGTAATTGTTGACAAACTGTTGCATTCTATGAAACCCACAAGATTGAGGTAAAAGACCATAAAAAACCTCATTTAAAGAATCACATCCACCCTCAAGGAAATAAAAAGGAAAAAAACACAAATTACACCAACAAATGCACAACTATATATCAAGCTAACTTGTGAAACGTCGTCTTTATATATATTTTTTTTGTTACTAACTTTGTTAATCTTTTTATATATTTTTTTTGTTACTAATTTTGTTAATTTTTTTTTATAAATTGAAGTATTTTTTTTATTTATTTTTATTAATTTAATGATTCAACTTATAACTTATAGTATTTTTTTAAAATAAATATACCAATTTAGTTACTTATTTAACATTATATATATATATATATATAACTACAAAGAGTCCCGAATAATTATATATTTTTACACACCCATCTACATCTATATACATATAAAATATCTTTCTAATTCTAAAGATAGGCTAGTTTAGTTGCATAATAGCATACATTGGGTTAACATAAATAGATGTTGCAAGGATAATAAATGTAACAATAATAAAACCTGTTAAGGATATCGTAGTTGAATCATGAAGGACCTACAGAAATATGATTATTGTTCTCGGAAGATTACTGTACAATTTTGGTGTCCAGATTCCATTGCAAACTCGAGAATGTAATTTGTTTTATGGTGGATAACTATTCAATTTATCGAGAAGTCATTTATTTATGTGTGTGTATATATATATATATATATATATATATATATTTTTTGTTTTTGTCATTTTAAAAAAAGAAACATAAGGAAAATGAAAAAATAAATATTATAAAAATATTTTTTTTACTTTTTTATTTTAGAAGGACAAGTGTTTTCGTAACGGTTAATAGGAATAAATGGGTGATAATAATTAATTTAGTCACCATATTAAATTATTGATAGTCATAATCCATTTCAATAGAAGAGTCACATACCTGAATCTATAGATGAAGATAGAATACTCGATATAGTTATGATCTTCCTCAACCAAAATCCTCCTTATTCCTCTTGTTGGACTTCAGAGTGACTCTTTTGACAGGGTAAGAGACTACAAAGTTTTTTTATTTTGGTATATTTGGGACCAATTATTTACCTCCCTTTTATTCTATTAACCTCTCAGATGATTCTCATTAAACCAATTATCCGAGAAATTAGGAGGTGTCACTAAAACTATCTTAATGACGAACGATTTCAAACGTTAAGGAAATCAACAATTAATATAATTATATATAAATAAATATATAGCCCGCAATTAGACTAAGAAAATATAATTTCCTAACAATCTCCACTTGGGCTATATATATTGTCCTGAAATAATCATATCACAAAATAAATCATAAGTGCACATACCAAATGCTATTTGTCCTTAACTACTTAAACAATCTGGTCCATCTCATATACCAATAATCGAATTACCGCTACTTTCATCACATTAAATTCGCAACTGAACCACAATGATTACCAAACTGATATACTCAACAACATAGATCAAGTTTGAATGAGTAACATGAAAATCACATAAAATTTGATCTCATGCTTGTCTATTTCCAACTGGTCCAACTTTAAAAAATCTTCATTAAGATCTACCCAAAATTTGCAATATCAACATTGCAAACAACATAATGTAAATCATCATCTTTTATTTTGTAGAAAATTAAATAGTACAATGTTTGACATAAAACATATAAAGTATACAAAAATAACCCGACTAAACCAAGTTATCATCAACAGTGATATCCATATGAGCAATATGCTCATGAAAGACTTTAGGGATCAATCCTTCGGTTAATGGGTCTGCTAGCATAAACTTTGTTCCTATATGTTCTATGGGAATATATTTTTCTTGAACTCTCTCCTTAACAACCAAAAAATTAATATTTTGACTTTATTAAGCTCTTGTTGTTGTTGGAGTAAAGCACTACTGAATTATTGTCACAATAAATCTTCAATGGTTTTTCAATGCCATCTACCACACGAATCCTGGTGACAAAGTTTCGCAACCATATGCCATGGTTAGATACCTCATGCTCAAGTATCTGCCTAGAACTTCCACCATTAATGTTGTATCAAGACATGTGCAGACTTGAGCATACATTAAGTTCCCTATTGCTGATGCATAAGGTTTATCATGCATTATTGTCCTTTCAAGATCATTCTGGGATACTGTTTGAGACTAAACTTATCTCTTTTAGCCACGGTTGTGTCGACATACAAGATTAAGAATACATATTTACTCCCACTGAACTTGTACTATACACAATCATCAACAATATTTGCCTCAAAGCCATATGAGGTCATAACCTGATGAAACTTGTGATACCATTTATGGGAAGCCTGTTTGAGACTGTAGATGGATTTCTTTAATTTTCAGACCATAGACTTTAAATTACTTGACACAAAGTTTTATGGTTGCACCATATAAATTGTCTCATCAATGTCTCTATTAAGAAATGTAGTCTTAACATCCATCTGATGTAGCTTTAAATCAAAATGAGCTACTAATGCCATTATTGTTCTAAAAGAATATTCTGAAGATACTGGAGAAAAAGTTTGTTTATAATTTATGCCTTCCCTTTGAGTAAATCCCTTATCAACTAGACGAGCTTTATATCTTTCGATATTACCGATAGAATCCCTTTTTAAATATTCATTTACAATTAATGGGTTTCACACCTTCGGATAATTCTACTAGATCCCAAACATCACTCTCTCATAGACTTAATCTCCTCCTCCATGGCACCAATTCACTTTTGAGAATTAGAACTTTTCATGGCTTGATAGAAATTGATCGGGTCTTCTTCTGTTAAACTAATGTCATCCTCATGTTCTTGGAGGTACACAAGGTATTCATCCAAAATAGCACTTGTCCTTTCTCTGATAGATCTTCTTAATGACACTTATTGAGGTTGTTAAGTTTGTTCTATAGGTTGTATTTGAGGAGGATTCTCATTGTTGTCTTGTTCTATAAATGTTTCCTAAATAATAATAGGTATGAATACCTGATCATTATCAATAATAGATTCATCATCAAAAACAACATTCCTAATGTTTTCTTCCCCTCCAAACTTAACATCCTCAAGAAATATTGCATTTCTCATTCAAAAATTAATCTTGATATAGGATCATAAAACTCATATCCTCGTGAGCGTTCAGCATAGCCAACAAAATAGCAGCTAACTGTTCTTGAGTCCACTTTTCTTACATGCGACTTATAAGGTCGTGCCTAACCTGGACATCCCCAAATGTGTAAATGTTTTAGGCTAGGCTTTGTATTAGTCCAGAGTTCGTAAGGGTTTTGTTAACTACTTTGCTTGGTACTCTGTTAAGGATGTACACTACGGTCTTAAAGCTTCTCTCCAAAGTGATTCAGGCAAGGTGGAATGATTGATCATACTTCTCACCATATCCTTAAGTGTTCAGTTCCTTCGTTCTGCAACACCATTCATATTGGGTTTGCTACGCATGGTGTATTGTGGAACAATTCTGCACTCTTTTAGAAAAAAATGCAAAAGGTCCTGGATGTTGTTCTCCTAATCCATCATATCTTCTGTAGTATTCACCACCACGGTCAGATTTGTAGCTTTGATTTTCTTTCCAAGTTGGAGTTCAACTTCAGCTTTGAAAGACTTAAAAACATCCAAGGATTGGGACTTTCCATGAATTAAATATAAGTACCTATAACGAAAGTAATCGTCTATAAATGTAATAAAATATTGTTGTCCATTCCATGATGCAGTAGGAAACGAACCACATATTTCAATATGTATTAGTTCTAAGACATCTTTAGCTCTCTTTGCGCTTAGTTTCCTTTCATTTGTTTTTTCCCCCTGACACATTCAATACAGACTTGAAAATTCTTTAAAATCTAAGGGTTCAAGAATTCCATCTACTATAAGCCTCTGAATTCTTTGTTTAGAGATGTGGCCTAAACGCTTATGCCATAATGAGGCAGAATTCTCATTTAGTTTTCATTTTGTACTTCTTGAACTTGTTTGCAGTATTTAATTGCAGAAATTTAAATCAAGCTTATACAAATTATCAATTAAAAAACTGGAACAAATAATATTTGAGTTTTGGAATAGACTAACTTTATTATTTTTGAAAGAACAATGATAACCAGATTTGTCCAAACGAGAAACAGAAACTAAATTACATCTAAAAGACAATACATAGAACATCTCAAATAAATCCGAAAACAATCCAGTCTTAAAAACATAATTTGAAGGTTCCTATAGCTTCCACTGCAACTCTATTGCCATTCGCCACATAGATGAATCTTTCAGCATCACTTGGTGGTTGGCTCCACAGGCAACCCTGCATAGCAACACTTATATGAGTAATAGCACCAAAATCTACCCACCAAGTGTCCATAGGTGCAAAACTTAAATTAACTTCAAAACAAACAAAAGCAAGAATCATACCCTTCTTTGCTCGCCAAGCGGCATATTTGACACAATCCTTTTTAACGTGTCCTGTCTTCTTGCAGAAGAAACAAGTTGAAACATCATGTTTCTTTGTCTTTTCTATTGGGAAGGTGTAACCACAGTAGCCTCACGCTTTCTTTTATGCTGATAGGACGAAGCCATATGAGCACTTTCTTTATGTTCTCGTTGTAATATCTCTTCCTCTTGCACACAGTGAGATATTAGCTCATTCAAGGACCAAATATCATTTAGAGTATTATAACTCACTTTGAATTGGCCAAAGTGTGCAGGAAGAGAAATCAAAATCAAATGCACGAGTAAGTCTTCAGACAACTCTAACTTTAGTGCTTTCAATTTTGAAGCAAGATGAGACATTTCCGTAATGTACGCCCTTATGTTCCCTTTGCCTTTATACCCCATAAAGACAAGTTTGCTTAAAAGATTACTTGCCTCTGCCTTTTCATTTTTGGCAAAGAATTGTTGAACGTCCTCTAGGAATTTTTTAGCATTGCTATCTTCAGTAATAGAGTCCCGAAATGCTTTGAGAATAAAGTGTTTCATAATCATTACACTCATTCGATTGGATTGCTCCCATTTCTCTATTTTAGCCTCATTAGCATTTTCTTCAGTAGCAATGGATTTGTCTTGACAAAGAGCTATGTCCAAATCCAGACAACCAAGGACAATCTCTGGTGTCTTTCCAAACTTTGAAGTTTGTACCATTTAACATAGGGATGCTGCTAACTTGACTAGAAACATTGGAAACTGAAGCTGAAGCAACAACAATTGTATCCATCAAAATATTGTAAGCAAGAATAATGAGAAAATTCATACTGAGATACCTGGAACAACATTAATTTTTAATCTTTGGATAGAAAAATTAATTGTAAGTAGTACTCTCATTGCAATAATCAAATATTGTCAAAAGAAATCTTGTTAAACATTAAGCCTTTCTTTGGACCGACTCAATGTTCACATGGAAACTTGAGAATTTGCAACCTATTTATTACTGCATATATTTTCTATCAATTAGCCAAACAATAATCTTCCTTTGGACTGATTAGTGCTTGCATAATTAAATAAAAAATAAATAAATATATAAACTGAAGGTTCAATGTTTATTATTTGGCCAAACAACAAACTTCCTTTGAGCCGTTTATTATTAACATAAATAATAAGCATCATATTAGCCAAATAAATAATCTTCCTTTGAGTTGATAAGTGCTCACATAATTAAAAAATAAATAAATATATAAACTAAAGGTTCAATGTTTATTATTTGGCCAGACAATAAACTTCATTTGGGTCATTTATTATTCGCATAAATAATAAGCATCATATTAGCCAAATAATAATCTTCCTTTGGGTCGATTAGTCTTGCATAATTAAAAAATAAATAAATATATAAACTGAACGTTCAATATTTATTATGTAGCCAAACAATAAACTTTCTTTGGACCGTTTATTATCCGCATAAATAATAAGCATCATACAAAAAAATTTGCATATGTATATATAAAAAAACATTGCATATGGGCAGTAGATATTACAATGGAAATAAAGGCTTAGATCAGTGAATCGTATTCAACATCGAAAAATATTACATATGTTTTCAAGGCAATTAACCAACAAATATTGCAACATATAGGAACCAAGGCCACAATACAATAAAACAACTTATATAAGATAAGACGAAAGGTGTAAACATCAAACAAAATTATGTGCGTTTATTTTTTAATTCCAAACCGGTATAATACCAACATAATTCAATTCAATGATAAAACTTTATTCTCACTAATTTAACATGAACGAGGCTGTGATACCACTTGATAAGAAATTACATAATAAATTTTCTGAATAATGAATTTAGTCATCATATTAAATTATTGAGAGTCATAATCCAATAGAAGAGTCACATACCTGAATCCATGGATAAAGATAGAATACTCGATATGATTATGATCTTCCTCAACCAAAATCCTCCTTGTTTCTCTTACTGGACTTTAGAGTGACTCTTTTTATGGGATAAAAGACCTCAAAGTTTTTTTATTTTGGTATATTGGGGACCAACCCTTTACCTCCCCTTTTATTCAGTTAACCTCTCAGAAAATGATTCCCATCAAACCAATTATCCAAGAAATTATGGGGTGTCATTAAAACTATCTTAATGATGAACGATTTCAACCGTTAGGGAAATCAACAACATATATAATTATATATAAATAAATATATAGCCCACAATTAGACTAAGGAAATATAATTTCCTAACAATGGGACCTAGCAATTTCATATAAAATTAGTTAATATAATCCAAATTTCTTTTTCTCTTTTAAATCTCTGATGTAAAACTGATGGTACAAATTAATTTAAATTTGAGTACACATTCTATTAATTATAATTTTTCAAATTAAATAAAATTAATTTCTTAAATTATTTATTTTATATATATATATATATAAGTTTTTGTATAAAATATGTGTATATATTCTTTTATCAACAACAAATGATAAATTAATATGAAAGAAACGAATGTTTCAATCCTTTACACAAAATACATCACGAATTCTACAATGTGTTGATTAGCAGAAACCAATACACATGTCTTAAAAAAATTTGTTTCAGATGATTTACATACATAACACCAAATTAGTATTTTCTGACCTCAAAATCACAAGCCACTTAAGCATACACCTATAACCTAACAATTCCATGGCCATATAGACTAACCAGTCTCTATCTTCACGGTATAATTATACTATATTACATGTCCTCCTTGTGTACAAAAAGCAAAACCATTGGATATGTATAAACTATTAAATTGTTTGTTCTAGAATATAGTAACAATTCTTTTTCTTGGATTCCTCCCTATTAGTAGATCTAAGTACGTAAGAAAAATAAACATTTGGTTGTAATTTAAGATCTTTGAATAACTTTCCATTAAATCCTTTGGTAACCCCAAGCCTTCTATGTTGTTCTTATGGAAGTTGATCCTTAGTCTTGATACGAGCTCAAAATACTTTACACTAGTACAAAAAACACATTCTACGTCAAGCTAATACATCAGTTAAAATAGAATCGATGTAAACAAAAATGCGGTGACATTTTTGTAAATATTTAAAGAGATATTACGTCGTTTAACTCAAACTCGATGTAATACACCATACTTTACGTCGGTTGTCACTCACAACCGATATAGAAAAGACTGAAAAAAGTAAAAATTTAAAATTTGAAAACTTTGTAATGGTGCTAAAAATACTACGTCAGTTGGGAGGTGCCAATCGACGTAGTATGTAGCCATATTACGTCTGTTGGGACTTTCTAATAGACATAATATTTTCCTCTTGGCGCACGAGTGAATTTTAAAGAAAATTTAGTAAAATTTGGTCAGATACTACATCGGTTGGGAGCTCCCAACCGACGTAGTATGTCTCTCGAGTTAAAATTAGAGATATCAAGAGAGTATTAACTCTTGAATATCATTTTTCACTTACATTTTATTCTCGTTCACCTCCTCCTCCTTAGCCTCTTTGTCTTCTCCTCTCGGTCTTCGTTGCCTCCTCCTCAGCCTCGTTGCCTTCTCAGCCTCATTGCCTCCTCCTCAGCCTCGTTGCCTTCTCCTCTCACTAGTTTTCATTTGTATTTCGCGTGGTGCTGCTTTCTCTTCTCACTGGTTTTCATTTGCATCTTTGTTGCTCATTTTCGGCTTCTTTCACATTCATTTGGTATGCAAAAACTTTGTGGTTGTCTCGGTTGAATGCTTGGTTCGATACCTCATGTCCCTTCTCTTTTTCAAAAGGTTAGTATTTTTGTCAAATTCATTAAAAATGGTTAGGAATTTATTTTTGACCCAAATTTTTTATCAGCATCTTGATTTAGTATATATTTGATGGTAAAGTTCTTACATTGTATAGGTTTATCATAGATTTAGGGTTTCAAAAATTTAGAACGAAAAAACTTCAAACGGCCATAACTTTTGATAGAGAGCTCGGATTGAGATGCTCCAAAAATGAAAGTTGTTCGAAATGGGGTAATGAATTCCCAACGAAGATTGTTGGGCCTTTGAAAATTCCAAAATTCCATCGTTTAGGATTTGTTTTTTGTGTTATTGTTCACCTATTTTTTTAGATTATAGCCTTTTATTTCACATATCTATATTTGCTAGAAAATTCTAAAATTTTTTGTGTCGTTTTCTTATATCAATCAGAGACTTATCAAGCCGTTATTTTAAAAAAAAATGACTGTTTACATCGGTTGTAAGCTACAACCAATGTAATAGAGGATTTTTTTTATGTCGGTTGTAGCTTACAACCGATGTAATAGAGGACTTTTTATGTCGATTGTAGCTTACAATTGACGTAAAAAGTCCTCTATTACATTGGTTTACAACTGTCGTAGTATCTACCTCTTACGCTGTAATTCAGTTATTTTAGTTGGGTATATGATGTCAGTTTCTATTTTCAACCGACGTAGTGACATACATATTACGTCAATTACATAACTGACGTTATATGTCAGAGACTTTCTACGTCGTCTACATCTACGTCGATTATAGAATCAATGTAGAATGTCTTTCAGAACCAACGTAAAAGGTCATTTTTCTACCAATGTTAACATAATTTTTATGACCATGATATTTTTAATATTTGTCTCACATAAAAATAGTGTGTTATCAACAAACTATGATAAATTTATTTTTATTCCATTATTCCGAATATTCACCCTTTGAAATATGTGATTCTTAGTTACCTAACCATTCGTGCTAGCCCCTTAACAATTATAAGAAATAAGAATAGGGTCATTGGGTCTCTTTGTCTACGTCCTCTGGTTGGATTATTTCCTGAGCGGGGTTTCTATTTACTAATAATGATAATGCAGATGATTCCAAACATGTCCAAATCTAGCTGATCCACCTACTATAGAAGCATAACCTACATCATGTAATACAAGAGTTGTCAATCCACTGGATTTTCTCGTAGTTCACTTTTACTATAATAATACTCTTTTTTACTTCACCTACTCTCCTCTATGACTTCGTCTACTATAAGTACGAAGTCTAACAGACTTCTATCCTTGAGAAAAGCAGACTGCAATCTATCTATAATTCATGAAAGCACTCTTTTCAACATGTTAACTAACATCTTGGATATGATATTATATACATGTCCCACTAAGAAAATAGGTTTGTAGTCATCTAATCCAATTGGGTTTTCTTTTTGGCATCAAAGTTATGAAGGATGCATTACACTCCTTCAAAATTCGACCAAAAATTAGAAATGATTCATTGCCTGAATTATATCATGCTTAGTCGTTTCCCAACTTTCCTTTATGAATTTAAAATTATACCCTGACATAGGACACTTTGTGTCCCACACTGCATCACTGCCTCCTTTATTTCCATCTCTACAATGTAGCTTTTTAACCTTTTGTTTTCCTTTTCTAATAGTTATGAAAATTCTATTTTGTCTAACCTGATATTGTTTGACCCCTTAACACAAAATATATTCCCAAAGTATTCTTCTACCGCTCGTTTTACTTTACATGGGTCCTTACACCAACGCTCCTTGACTTCTATTCCTTTTAATCCACTTCTCATTTTACGCTACCTAATAATAAAAATACTTAGAATTTGTATCCCTTGTTGTAGCCAATTGCACCTTGCCTTCTGATTTAGTATAGATATTTCTTTAGCTGTCATCATTTTTAGTTCACTAAGTAATCTCATGCATTCAATCCTATTTTCCTCATCTAAATTACTATCATTACGTAAATTGTCTCTCTCTTCTATCTGTCTTACAATTTCCTTCTTTAGTGTATGTGATCCACCAATTTCTTACCAAGGCATGAAAACCAAGGACAAAGTTCCATACATTGAGTGTCCTAAATGGTTTCGGGCTCAGTTTGTTGATTTTAACACTAATACACAATGATCAAAGACTTATCTTATCTTGTTATAACATGTTGACTATAATCAGACCAATATTCCATTCTTATCATTATTTTATCAATATTATATATATATATAGAATTATAATATTCACTTCAAGAGTATAATTATTAATTATTTGAAATTCTAATTATGAAGTTTACATTTGTTAAATAGTATTTAGGAATAATATATTATACCATTACAATCTTAAAAAGTATATGATAATTTAATAAGATAAGATTTAGGAACAGTATACCCGATAAATAACATGAAGTAAATAAATAAAATAATATAAAAATAATAAATGTCTTATCTAGTAACTAAAGAAAATACACTAAAATTGAACTAAGAATGAAGTAAATAAATAAAATAATACAAAAATAATAAATGTCTTATCTGGTAACTAAAGAAAATACACTAAAATTGAACTAAGAGTTCTTTTTAATACTTTTTTTTTCTCTTCCTTTTCACAAATTCATATATATAACATAGTTGAATTTAACTAGTTATTTTGAAATTTCATCTACTTTGTACTCTAGTTTTATATATATATATATATATATATATATATATATATATATATATATATAAAATATATTATTTTATATAAATAATATTTATTTTTTTGAATATTAAATAAATTAATAATTTT
>Ga0099824_1004563_pt1 | contig 19876 bp, 14 predicted proteins | sample SiratrowhiteBW_FD_76837 | JGI IMG/M metagenome (GOLD analysis project Ga0099824, IMG submission 76837) | Root nodule microbial communities of legume samples collected from California, USA - Siratro white BW | ecosystem: Host-associated > Plants > Roots > Nodule | place: USA: California... | reverse complement strand
TAATATTTGTAATAACATTAATAATAATTCTAATTAATAATAATAATAGTAAATAATAAATAATGAGACTAGTTATACCCACAAAACAATAGAAATATATAGGAGGATTCGGAATATTAAAAAGTATATTAGGATTTTAGAGTGATACATTTTGTAATTAAAAACTTGAATAGTATGGGATTATGTGTAAGATGTATTTTGAATGTTAACATTAATAAATCTAAAGATGACACCACTTAATTGAAATATTCACATCCATCAGTCCTAGTCCTATAGCATATGTATTATTTCATTGCATTTAGGTTACTCTCTGCCAAGTGGTGTCATGTAATGATACCGGGTGAGATTGATATCTCTGCTCACTTGTTTCTTTGGCATCTGATGTCGTTTTGTAACGCCTGACAAATCTTTTAGGTAATTCTTAGGGCAGCGACGCCGAGTACAATTCTTGTAGGGTCGAGCGTGGGTTTGTGTTTAAAAATTTATTATCTTTTCATTTCTTTATGGATTTTATCCTTCCCTAGACATGTGCCTCGTGATCATTTAGTAGAACTTAGTTTTAACTAGGTTGTTACATCCAAAATATATTACAACCCAATATTAATTTCTATAAAAACTAATTTATTTACTTATTATAATTGATTAAACATAATTATTAATTCTTTATTCTATACGAGAAATAGAAAAAGATGTTTGATGCTTATTTCGGATAATATTGCCTACAAAAGTGATGATAAACAAAAAAAATAAAGTAAAATAATGAAACAGTTAAACTTGAATCATATGTGTAAGAAAATATATTTAAACTAATCTAAAATATGTAGAAGAAAATATATAATCATACAAAAGTAAATAAAATCTATAAAATTTATATAGTTGGTGTTTTTACTATAAATATGTAAAAGAATATTTATATATATAATTATACAAAAATAATTTATAAAGAAAATTGATTTTGAAGTTGACAAAAAAAATAGATAATGTTGAATAAAATACCCTTATTAGGATCATTATCATGGTTTTTCTATAACAATGTTATACCATTTAATGTAGTAAGGAGTTAAGAGTTCATAAGGATGCTTGAGTTGGTTGCTAAACATGGTTCTGGATTTAAACCATATCATATACCATGAAATTAGAGTAAAATATTTGAAGTAACAGGTTGAAAAGACAAGTTCAGTTTTGGAAGAACATAAACTATATTGGAAGAAGAATAGGTGCACAATAATGATAGATGGATGGACAAATAGGAGGAGAAGGACTATACTTAATTTTCTAGTGAATAGTCCAAAGGGAATTGTTTTTTTTAAGTCTATTGATGCTTCTGACATATGCAAGACATCTAAAAAAATTTTCAGGATGATGGATGATGTTGTTGAAGAGGTTGGGGAAGAGAATGTCATCCAAGTTATAACTAATAACGCTGGAAATTACAAGGCATGTAGAGAATTATTGATGCAAAAGAGAAAAAAAAATATATTGGACAACTTGTGCAGCCCACTGTATTGGTTTAATGTTGGAAGATTTTGAGAAGAAAATACCACTTCATCATGACACAATATCCAATGGTAAGAAAATCACACCTTACATCTATTCAAGAACTGGTCTTATTTCATTGTTTCACAAATATACTAAAGGGATAGATTTGATTATACCAACACTTACTCACTTTGTCACTTGTTATTTGACCCTAGGATGCTTGAATGATAACAAAGGATCACTTATTAGGATGTTCACATCCGAGGAGTGGCAATCTAGTCAATTTGTAAAGACTAGAAATAGAGGGTTTGTGGAGAGTTTGATATTGGATAAGAGATTTTGGAAAAATGTTTTGAATTTTTTGAGGAGTGTTATTTTCCTAATTAAGGTGTTGTGCATGGTCAATTCAGATGAAAAACCAGCCATGGGATTTATATATGAAGAAATGGATCTTGCTAAAGAAAATATACAAAGTCTTTTCAATGGAGTTAGTAAAAGGTAATAATAATTATTAATTTCCTTTCACTTATATTTAGTTTTCTAATTTTTGTTTTTTAGAAACATAGACTTTCTTTATAGATTAATTTATTTATTTTTATATTATTTAGCTACACTCCTCTTTGGGAAATCATTGATCGAAGATGGGATAATCAATTGCATAGGCCATTACATGTTGCAGGCTATTACTTTAATCCCATGTTATACTATGATCCTGAGTTTAAAGTTGATTGAGGTGAAATGTCGAATGTATGACTGCTCGGATAGGTTGGTGGGAGATATTGATGAGATGAGTAAGATTGGTGAGCAGATTGAGAGTTTCAAAAGTAAGGTTAGATTTTTTGGTAGTCCAATAGCTCAACGGACACTCAAAACCAAAACTCCATCACAATGGTGGGAATCATATGGTGATGAATACCCAGAGTTACAAAGATTTGCAATTAGAATATTGAGCTTGACTTATAGTTCATCCGGTTGTGAGAGTAATTGGAGCACTTTTGAGAGGGTAAGACTTTTAATTTATGATATGAACTTGATTTTATAATTATGTTTTAGATGCGTTAATTAATTTTATAATTATTTAGGTCCACATCAAGAAAAGAAATCACTTACAGTAAAAAACCATGAATGATGTGGTATTTGTGATGGCTAATTCAAGATTGCAAAAGCAAAAGGATGTTAGAAAAACAAAAGATTATAACATTGATGATCTTGCTTCTGATGATGAATCGACTGTGGAGGAGAATGAAGCAAATTTAAGTTTAGATGTTTCAAATGAAGACATCTTGGTTGAAGTTGGAGAAAATGAAGTTCAAGAAGCTGGTAGTAGAAGTGGTGTTATTGCACCTATAAATGATTTGGAGCTTCCTATAATTGCTGAAAATGATGAAGACTATGGAGATGACCTAAATGAAAATGAGGATCATATGGGAGAGGAAGATGATTATCCTGAGTTTAGTGTGAAATATTTCCTTGGATAATTTATCTGTATTGAATAATTATGAATTTATTATTTTCTGTATGAAGATTTTATGAATGAATTATGAAACTATTTTTAGTTATGTATGACTTATTTTTATTATTTTTAATGTATGCACATGTTTACGAATATAACTTTTCATGAACTAGTAACTCTTACGAGTCAAGTTACAATCCTCGAGCTACGAGTTTTTATCCCCCTCTCCAATCCTCTTACGAGTTACGAGTTTTACAACATTGTTCCCTGCCAAACTTCTCACCATTTGTATCCCTATCACAGTGAATGACACCGGCTTGAAACTCCCTAACATATTGCTGATTATCATTGTGTTTTATGGATGAAACAAGTGATTGATCTGAGGTTGTGCATTGCACTTTAAACCAAGCTCCCCTTTTATGCAGGAAAACACATTTTCCTTTTCCATAATATAGTGAAGAACAACATCATCATAATATGGGAGAAATGAGGGTCCACTGATGTGCACCTTACCAAGGAAGACTTTGGAATTATTGTTCTTGTTGTAGTGATAGACACAAGCATCAAGAGTGAGATCCTACGATTTGTTACGATTCAGTAACTTTGAAATAAAATTTCTCATTCCAAATAGGACTCAAATCTTTCTCTTTGTTGCTCCCAACAACACTCTCCCCTCGTCGCTTCAACAATAAGTGCACCCTTTTCAAGGGATACGAGCCTTCGATTCATCAAAGCTTAAGGAACATCTCTTTGAACAATTCTTTGAGTAAATTCTTCAGAGATTGTTTTTTTTTTTCACCACCAGGCTCTCCAATTGGCACAGGATTATTCATTGTTCTCCTGAAGATAATTTTGAATGCACCTGTGTATTTCATCATCTCTTCCTATGACTAGGTCAAGTGTTTTTGCTTTAGCCATTACTGTCAAATCTTTCCCATACTTTTCCAAGGCTTCATACTTTCCTTCAAGATCTTGGTCAATAACTGACTAGCATCCCCTCATGAGCTTTATGGCAGATTTAAGACCTTGCTCAGATATTTGAAAATGAACAATATTTTTTGAATGGTTTATCTTGGGAAAATCCAAGAACCCTCAACTGACACAAATCAGTCCCATATTCTATGTTGAGGTCCCTAGCTCTCTGAATCGATGCCTTCAAACCATGCCTCAAGTTCATTCTTGCTATTAAACATCTTCACCCATTTTTCTGATGCACCCATTTGGCTGGTTAAATTGTTTTATGCTAAAGACGTAAACTTTGATTTCTCCTCATTTCTCATGAGCTTGGCCATCCCAAAGATCCCAACTCCCAAATACTTTACAACCTCATACTTTTCCATAATCAAATCCCTTTACCCAAGGAAAGATGTTATCTTTTATTATGGTTACGAATGGAAGAAGGGTTCAAACTTGAAACTTTAAACTCAAAGGAACATGCAAGACCCTTCTTCTTTTTCTACATCCATACACAATAATGTGTAATATATATATATATATATATATATATATATATAGAGAGAGAGAGAGAGAGAGAGACAGAGAGAGATGGATGGGAATGAAGAATTATTGAATTATTTAGAGCAGGGGAGAAGAAAGTGTACGTAGGAGAGTGAGAAAAATTGGGATAGGATGGGATCTAATCAATAAACATGAAGAAGATGAAGGAAATCCAGCTCGAATCCAGGGAATTAACCCTTTTGGCTTGGTTTGTGATTTGAGTTGTGAAACTGAGGATTGACGCTATTTTTTCTTCTCCCTTTTCTTGTCCCCTTTTTGAGAGTGAGAGAATCTTTTTATATTTTATATTTTTATTATTTACGTTTTGTGGGAGAGTTGAGAGTAAGAATTTAAGGAGTGTACATGAGTGGACAGTAATTTTAAAATTGTCGTTTTTATTATTTCTTATTTTTATGTTTTTACTTTATTTTATTTTATTTTATAGATTTATATTAGGCATCACTATGAACTTTGATAGATTAGTTAGGTTGATACCTCAAAGCTCAAAAATCATATGCCATGACATGAAACATATTTAAAAAAAAAAAGAAAACATACAAAACTATGGGGGACTAGGCAAAACTCATGGCAAGAAAAGATGTCAAACACTCCCCAACCAAGCTAAATGAAACGAAACAAAGGGAGTTGATACCTATTATGAAAAGAGTCTAATACCATAACAGAAGGTAAAACATCATACCATTTAAAATCTAACTTATTATCAAGACCTAGCGAAGCCAGCTTTTCAGTACAATGAATTCCCTCACGGAATATATGAGAAACTTTGAACTCAATTTCTTTACAAATCCTCATACACTTTCTCCATCTCCCTTTCAAATACCAAGGAATAAGGTTAAACGAACTAAACGCTTGACAAAACAGAGAAGAGTTACACTTTTTTTTTTTATTTTTTTTTATTAACTACTTCTTTTTTTATTTTCTCTTATTTTGTTTTTTTATTTATTTTCGTTTTTTATTTTATTTTACTTTTTTTATTTTTTATTCTTTAGTTTTTATTTAAAATATAACTTAATGGGCTAAGTTCAATCTTTTTTTTATTTTTTAAAAAAAATCTAAGCTAAACAAGTATCATTTTTTAATTTATAATATTTATTGGAAAAAAACATTTTCTTCATTTTTTATTTTTATTTTTTAATTGGAGACACATATTTTTTAAAATTTATTTATCCGAACGAAATTGGGTCTTTTTACAACATGTGAAAAAAAAAAGTATTTGTCATTCATAAGAATTTTTGTAAAGTCTGACATATAAAGTTTCAATATCAAGAACATCACACAGACCACACATTGATCTATTTTGAATCACAATGCTTTTTAGTTCATTTCAATCATACATCATTCCACTCTACTAACTTCATTTCAATCATATTGAATGTACATAGATTCATATGCAATCCTGGTACCTTGATTTCTTTGCAATCTCCAGAACTCTGATTTCATTTCAATTATATGAATTGCATATGTACTCATCATTCAGTCATATCACATATCATATCAATTCAACAGTACTGAAACATATAGATACATGTGTATCCATGGTACCTTGATTTCCTTTCAATCCCCAGTAGTCTAATTTCATTTCAACCAAAATGGTTACATGTGAACATATAATTCAGTCATCACACATCATATCAATTCAATAATGAAGCATATAGATGCATATGTAACTATAGTACCTTGATTTCCTTTCAATTCCCAGTACTTTGGTTTCATTTCAACTAAAATGGTAACATATAAACATATAATTCAATCATCACATATCATATCAATTTAATATTGAAGCATATAGATGCATATGTAACCATGGTATATTGATTTCCTTTCAAACCCAATACAATAGTTTCATTTCAACCAAAATGGTTACATATGAACATATAATTCAGTCATCACACATCATATCAATTCAATACTGAATCATATAGATGCATATGGTACCTTGATTTCCCTTCAACCCCTAATACACTGGTTTTATTTCAACCAAAATTTTTACATTTGAACACGTAATTCAGTCATCATATCAATTCAATCATGCACAATCATATATATATATATATATATATATATATATATATAATAGTTCACAATTTACAATTCACAATATTCAAAAACATCTCTTATTTTTCAAGTTATCAATATCAATGTTATACTATGTATATAATTAACCAATTTCATCACAAATAATATCTGTAATAGAGCTTGAACATCAGAACTAAGTCATTTCACAGTCAGAGCTCCTAACCTAAGTTACTATTGAAAAATTTAAAACTTGCTTTCCTTACCTGAGATGACGATCTCCAAAATAATCCGTCCAACCTAGTCAGTGACATTAATCCAATCTCCAGAGATCTAGAACAAGTTATCCAACCAAAACCAAACTTTAATATGATCTTAGTTAAGTTGAGAGAAATACTTGTCTCAACTGTCCCTAACAAGATTGATGACAAAAATTTAAGGAAAAACATAGAACAAGGGATCTTTAGAGAAAATGGAAACTTACTCTGTTTGAAAATCTGATCAGGTAAAAATGCCCCAACACCTTAGCTACTACAGGGAGTGATTAGATTCTAAAATAGATGAGGTATGGAGAAGAAAAATTAAAGAGAAAAGAGATGGAAGAGGGAGAAAAAGATAAAAGACAAGAAAAAAAAGTTATGGAGAAAGAGCGATGGTGCCATTTCTTTTCTTTTTTTTTTTTAAACGAGGGGTTACAAAACCTCTCATCCACAAACTCAACACAATGGTTTCCAAAATTATTTATAAAATAGTTTATTAAAACTACATAAGATCTCTTATTAAATATATAAAACATATATGATATATATGTTACCCAATTAAAATGGAAACAAAACATATATTAAATACTAAAAATAAGTATAAACTTTTACATAAAAGATCAGTATAATGAATCGAATATATTAGAAAACTTAACCAGTTTTAGTAACACTTATATGATGTAGAGTGAGAAAGTTCTATACAATTTTTTTCTCATTCACTGCCAACCTTATAAGTGATGTTGTTTCCTATAGTCCTATCTTGAATAGTCTTTAATGAAGTTGAATGTAAATAATAGTGACACACCAGTCTCAAACATCATAAGAATTGGTGGTGTTAAAAGTACTAGGCAAAAATTATATTAGGCAGGATGTGCAATTCTTTTATTTCAGAGTATAGTACCCAAGTGTCATGATTCAATTGTGACTTGGTCCATCTGATCTTGGTCACAAAAACAATTAATGTCACATGCAACAATTTATCCGTCAGTAATTATCTTGTTGGGAATCGAACTCATGACATTGGATCTAACACCAATTGTTGAATCAAACACTTATAACTAGACTAAAAGCTATAACCATTAGTCAGGGTACAACTATTTCTACTTAAACGCTTAGCCGCCTAAACACTGAGTGGCGAGTCTTACACAAAATATTTTTGTGCATCAAAGTAAAACACCAAAGAAAAAAAAAGGAAAAGCATTCACAACAAGGTTTTAGAGCGTAGAACTCAACAATAAGGGATACACTTCAATGTTGTTATCAATATGTCTCATTGAGCACAAATGGAATCCCAATAACTGACCGATCAAAGTATTATTAAATGAAATAGAACTAATAACAGGGAATGATGGAGCCAAATCATATCAAGACAATAAATCATCATCCACTTTATAATGGCATACAACTAACACATCATCAAATGATGTAGATGAATTCCATCAACAACCTAGTTCAGAAAAGTTATAAATCAAATCTCTTGAATCTTTATCAAAAGAATTTCACTCAATGAGCACATGACCCACCCAACAAAAAATTCAAAAAATTTGTAGATAACATAGAAATCTTAAAATTTAAGATGATTTCATATTTTCTACAAAAACTTCAATAAATTATCTTAACTATCTACAATTTGTACCAATTAAATGAAAGTCAAACATCATTTAAATCATCACTTACCAAGGTAAACTTTACATAAATTTCTTTAATTCTTTTCTTCAATCTATTATCTCTCTTAATTATAGGTTCAAAAAAAATAATGTTTTTTAGTATTGCACCAAAAATTTATTTATTAAATTATATAATTTTTATTTAGAGAATGAATAAAATATTAAAATCATAATATTTATTTATTATAAAAGGGTTTAAAATGTATTTTAATTCAAAAAATAGATAAATATAAATTTTGTAACCAAATAACGGTTTCAAAATAATTTTTATTCTAAAATATATAAAATATAATTTTTATTATTGTAAAACAATTCAAAATTATTTTTAATTTGTTTTCATATTTTTTAATCGTAGAAGTAATTTGTTGGGTAATTAAACACTTAAAAGCTTGGCAAAAAAGATAAAAGGAATGCAACGAAATTTTAAGAAAATGTAAACGTAGAATATTTAAAAACAAAAAGAGATAAAGTATTTTAGATGATAAACTTTTTCTTACGCTAATAAGGATATTTATAAAAATGTTGTTATGTAAAAGAATTGGACTCTTATAAAGATGATCACATTTTTTTACATAGAATATTTTTACAATATCATAAGTCATATAATAAATAAAATAAGAGTCAATACTATTCCAATTGCAATTACAAAAGTTTGTATTTCTGAAATTAAAAGACATTTTTATTGATAATTATTTTCAATAAATTTACAAAATCTATCATAAAATTTCTTATAGTTGTTTACTTTTAGCATTGTCATATTCATTCCACCCATTTTATCGAGAAAATGAAGATGTGAAGAGAAAAAAAGTTTAAACAATCACTTTCTTTCTTATAAAAAAACTATTGGATAACCCTTTTAATTACTACAAGAAAAAAGTTATTTAGAGACTAAATTTTAGTTACCAAATAAAATAGTTATTAATTGTGATAGTCACCAAATTAGATTTTGGTTGTTTAATAACTAAAAAATAGAAATAATGATTAAATTTAGTGCAATTAAGTAAAGATAATTGGTATCTAACATTAGCTACCAAGGTTTTAATGACCTATATCATTAGATTCTAAATTAATCTCTAACTTAATTAGATACTAATTTAGAATCTAATTATAGGTCACTAAAACTTTGGTGACTAATGTTAGATATTAATTATGTACACTTAATTTGTCACTAAATTCAATCATTACTTCTATTTTGTAGTTATTTAGTAATCAAAATCTAATTTGGTGACTATTTTGATCACAATTAGCAACCATATCATTTGGTAGCTAAAAATTTATCTCTAAATAGCTTTTTTCTTATAGTGAATAAATAACATATTAAATTAAGATATATACTTAAAATGAAAATTAAATTAATTTAATAAAAAGTGATAATGTGGTCGTTTGTAATATTATTATTAAAACAAGTTTTACATGCATAATAGAAAAGTTATTCTTTGTATACATTGTTTGATTACATTTGATTATAATGATAAGAAGAATTATGTTGACATAATTCATCTGCGTCATTTGGTATGTTGGTTGTATCTGGTTAAACTGTGGATGAACTACATTATTGATAAAATTCACCTCCATCATTTGATGCATTGGTTGTTGTAATTCGTTGAATAATACTTGTTGCACCGATTGCATTGTTGGAAGAGACATATTCAAGATTTAACCCTTCTTGCACTTGTACCAAATGAACTCTAGGTTCTAGAACAATGTCGTGAATGCTTTTTTTTTCTTTTGTTTTGGTGTTTTACTTTGATGCAGAAGATACTTTTGTGCATGACTCGTCACTTGAGTTGCACTTTTTATTTAAATGTATTATGAAATCTCTTTCCAATGACTTATTTTATATATCACAAGTCCTTCCAGAAATCGCATATGGTTAAAAATAAGTATGAGATTAAACAAATTAAAATTAACAAATCATTAATATAATGTCATTACAAAAATAAAACTATAAACAAAAGTGTTGATATAGAAACACTTGCGCTCTTCTATGGTCCAAGTAATCTCTTTGGATAGCGGTGTTGAGATTTTTAAGACGGTGGCAACATGAGAGGAGCTTTCATGAGGACTTGAAAAGGTTTATTGGAGAGGGAGGTTGTTTTCAGCATTATGGGAGAAACATTGAAATTGTACGATAGCACAGACTAAGTTTGGAACATAGGCCAAATTTAGCCTATGTTCCACATTTTTTTTCACATCTATATTTATAGTTAAAATAATATGCATAATAAAAAAACAGATAAGATAACACATCTTGATAAAATTATAACACAAATTTTTCTACAAGAAATAAAATAAATCACAATAATATGTTAATAATATTATACATAAAGAATTATTTCACTACAACAAAAATTAATTTTAACTGAGATTATATTATGTGTTTCTGGTAGTTTTAACTTCCGTTAGGTGCATTACTTGCTGTTTGTTTTTTCCTTAGTAGATCCAACATCACTAACATATTACTGACGGTTTCTACTAATCCCTAGGATGATAATACTTTCTCGCGGTTCTTGAAACAACTGCTACTGCCAGCGGTTTCCGAAACTCCTGCTACTACCAGTGGTTTCGAAAATCCTTGTTACTATCGGCGGTTTCAAAAGTCCCTATTACTGTCAACAGTTTCGAAAAGCCCCTATTACTGCCAACAGTTTCAAAAACCCTTGTTACTGCCAGCGGTTTCGAAAACTCCTACTACTACCAGCAGTTTCGAAAACCCCTGCTACTGCTAAGTATATTAAACCCAGCTAATTTTATCTATTGTATCTTTTAAATACGTTGTATTTTATGTAATGCATATATAAATCTTGAATCAACTACAAAAAAGAAAAAACATATTTTAAAATTTTAGTATTTTCAATTGACCATAACATTCAATAAAAAAACAATGAAAAAAAAGTACAACTTTAAGATAAAATAATGCAAGGTTAAAATAATTGTACATTGAAAATTAACCACTTTAGATGGACAAACACCCTAACTTAAACGACTAATACGTCCATAATATTCTCAGCTTCCGACAGCATAAAATAGGGAATTGATACTTAATATTTCTTTTGAAGCGTATTTGTTGGAAAGTAATCAGTTTAATTCCCTCTCTACATTGGAAAAATTCATCGTCAATGACTATTGTATATAACGCAAATTTTGGACATCCTGTGGTGACAACACGAAATTGCCAGGACCTGTACTGGGCCAAAATCTTATAGTTCCCTTCTTGCATTTTGATGTTGCAGTCAGTTGTATAATAATGCTGCCAAACGTTGATTGCGAAAAAGGAAAAGATATCTTTACTTTGGAGGCTACCAGTAAGAATTTATCAAGGTAAACATCCAATTCATAGATGCATATCGAGAGGACAAACATTACAAAGACCAAAGTAAGAAATATATGTTTCAAACATTGCAATGGTTGTATCAAACATACCATGTCCTTTGCGTATCATCAAGGGAGATTACCATCATTGCTGGATCAAGTGTGATACCTCCAAAAATACTAGAATATATAATAAGGTATGGTGTTTCTCCACTAAACTTCATTTTTAATGAAGCTTTTCAAGCAACTGAACACAACAATTCAATGAAAATTTCAAAACTTAATGAAGAATACATTATTTTATGGAATTAATGATGACAAAAAGTAAGTAATAAGTACAAATTTGTCCAAATATACTTTTATTATAAATTCAAATCGAAATATATATTAGTATTATTAATTAATATTTTTTGTTAAAATCATTAATAATTAATTTGAACCAAGATATAATTATTAGTATAATTATCTTATTTTATTAATGAAAAATGGAAAAGCATTTGTACCGCATACATTCAATTTTTGTGATGCATTTTCCGAAAATATTCCTTAACTAATTTATTGAAATAAAAATGTATAATAGTATTATTACTTACGTGGACTCGTATAATAATTGTATTATCAACCAATTCTAATATTTTAATCAGTTAGAACATTTAAATCACGAATGACAACCATTAATTAAATAGTAATCTTGATTACGTATAAATTGAGAATAGAATTTTTCTAAGAAAATGATAAATTCTGATAAAACTTCCTTTTACAATAATATATAATAGAGTAGATACTATATATTTAATTTATGATCGTTTGATTTCCCTTCAAATCATTTCCTTTCTTCCAGTTTCTCTAATGTGAACAAGACATGAAGAAGTATAATATATATATATAATTTGAAATATCTGATTATAGCAATGAATTGAATGGATAAGGTGTATTCCAAAAAGAAGATGGGCAAGAAAGAAACATGAAGAAATTTATTCTAAAATCAGGAAAAAGAAACCCTAATAGATACTGAAATTTAAAGAGACTAAGGGCCTATGAAAAACCTAAAGAAATGGACATGATTTTGGATTCTAAAACTATGAACAACTTATGTGCATGCTAATTAACTACATGCTGGTGCTTGGAAATTCTTGCTATTTACAAACACAATCGAATCAGGCTTGACTTTGACTGTGGAAGATGGATCAACCAGTTTTGGTTTCATCTTTGGAATGTCTAGGGACCGTGTGAGCTTTAGTGGAGTTCCATTCAACAGCACCACCTCACTTTGAATGTTGCCGTCTTTAGGTGTCAAATGGTACTCTTCCCTCATTGAGTTTGGTGATCCTCCTTCTTTATTTGGGTACAGGTTCATGTCATTCACCAGGGATACTCTGAAAGTTGTGGAATTGGACATGTTTATGAGCAGCACAGTGATGCCATGCTGAAAAGAATGAACCACAAGAACCAAGGTCAAGAACAAAATTGCCATTGAGTTAGAGGATATAGAAACTTCTTGGTTTCAATTTGTTACTGTTTTCTGTTAATGATTATTTGTAGCATCATATTTTTTTTATATTTCTCAAAAAATTTCGACTTTAAGAATTTTCACTCATCTTTAAAGATGTATTCTTGAATAATAAAAATCAATGTTGTTGCCAATTGAGTTAAACCTCTAGGGTTTTGTGATCTAATATATGTAAAAGTACTTCTTTCGTTCATAAATTAAAATAAAAATTGACCAACAATATTATCTCACTAAATTAAGAATTTATGTTCCTATATTAGTTTTTATTGTTACTGTCTCACCACAAAAAATTATTTCTTAGAAGAAGACATTTTATTTTAGATGAGTTACCCCTTTCTTTGAACAATGAGCATATGCACGCAAAAGTGGAGATCCTTCATGAGAAACTGAAAGCACATTTCTTCCCATAAGCCGATGCCACAAAAGTGCTCTGAAAAAAAACCAAAGGCATGCCAATTTGAAAGACACAGTCATAATTACTAAGTCAAACTGTTATACCTTGATCATTCATTATATTCAGCATGATTAATATAAAATCTTGAGGATTATATGTATACTAGGACTTGTGCACACAAACATATATGATGAGTTACCCATAATAATCCGGGTTAGGAATGAAGGTTGTGGTGTTTAGCATAGCATAGTTTCCTCCAACTAGTGCTTGTCTGCAGTAAACCTTGTGGTTGAAGGTTGCTGACATGCCAAGCTGGTCCAAGTACCTAGTTATTGATAACAAGTCAATGAAAAAAAAGGAAACAAAAAGAAAACAAGAGAAAAACTCAATTGATTGACATTTGACAGACCAAAAGCCATTAACAAAAGTGTTTGACACATCTTTGCCACCACTGTTATATGCTCCACCAGATTCCCCAACCCATGCTCCTGCCCATGGACTGAATTCCTTGACTGATTCTGAAATATCTTTGAATGTTTGAGCAACTTCGCTCAAATAATATGGGTCTTGAACCTTGTTAATAAGATCCTTATCATTACCTTCATTTAGAATAATGGTTAGTTTAGAAAACAATCACCAAGACATCTATGTACACATATATTATTATTATTAGACAAGACTAGATAGTAGAATCTATATGCATACCAGGACCAAGGTTGTAAATGTGGTGAGTCACTCCATCAACCACACCATGTCCAACATTCTCTAAGAAGCTATCAAACCATTCCTGATCATAGAAACCTGCAGGGCCTAGCACCTTTGGCCTTGTATTGCTATTTTGGTATAGCATGTTAACTAAACTTCTGAGTTGAGTGATGTCTTTGGCATATTGAACACTGTTTATTTTGGCAGCTACCCCACCAGAACATAACTCATTACCTGATAAGCACCATGTTAAAAAACTTCATGACTATTCATGCATAAAAGAAAATATTAAAAAACTTACTGATATATGTATGTAATTCAAAGCTTCAATTTCAAAGACTTTTAGCTACCTAATTCATATGAATCTATTTTATATCCTTTTGAAATTGAGTACTCCATAAGACTTATGGCATTTGTTGGATCCCAGTCTCCTACCCAGGTCACCTTGTCCTCCTTGGAATTTTTCTTTCCATTTAGGGCATTCAACCCAAAAGTGAATTTCACTCTGAAAAGAGAAAAAGAACATGAGAGATTACTTAGTAACATGCTAGTGACATTGAGAAAAAGGATGTGTTCAATTATTACCCTGTTTTGTTAAGAAAATCATTAACTTCATCCCATCTTTTTCTGGGAAGGCATCCTTTGCTGAAACCGAAGAGACCATCACTTTTCTTTTTCATAAGGGGGCATTCCTTTTGTTCTCCAAATTGGTAAACGATCTGATCTTCCAGTGAACCTCCTAATCTGATCCTTAGGGGGCTAAAAGCTGCCAAAATTTTACCAACAATTAGAAATGATATGTAATATAATATGGAATGCATCAATTCTTTCCACTTGTTTCTATAATTCCAAGTCCCCACATTTCCTCTTCTAATGATGAGATTTAAAGATAAATTTTATTTAATACAAAAGCTTTTGAAGTAAAAAATCTAATCTTTCAGTCACCCCACAAAGGCTAATAATAGTAGTATTGACTATGATTATTTGTCTTAAGAAAAAGGAACATACCCTTGACAGCATTTATCAGAATGTTGTTAAGCAAGTCCTGCAGAAGTTGAAAAACACATAACGTTGGTGTGATGATGAAAATATGCATGCTTCTTGGTTAAGGATAAATACTAAATATTTTGCTGAGAAGTCAAAGGAAAAAGAATAAACACCAGATTCAGAATGCCTGCTTTTCCCCAAGGACATTGGTTGTAGTCACACTTGTTTGGTGGCCACCAATCTAAAGTTGCACAGATAAAATTTTCATCTGTGGTAGCAATGTGTGTCACCCCTTTCACTTTAAGGTTCACATCTTTAGCTTTAGCTGAAGACAGGGAAAATAACAAGAGGAGCACAAAACATATGCTTGCTTTGATTTCCATTGTGAATGAAAAATTGAGTTATGGAACAGAGGAGGCACTTCTTGTGTATGTAAGTGAAATGTGAGTTACATTTATGCTGTTAGTAAGAACGTAACATTGTCTAGTAACTTTTCTGTTAAGATTTTCTTTTGTTTTAAGTAACAACTTTTAACATAGATTGTTATTTCTTATTGTTTTTTCACAACAACTTTTAAGATAACTTCAATGTATTTGGTCACAGTAATATAAAAAATCATTTTTATTTATTTGGATTTAAAATTTAAAAGGGAAAAAAAAGTATAATTCTACTTTTAAGGTGAAAAATGGATATATTATTTTTATTTTATTTTGTGGTTTGATTATATTCTGATTTTATTGCTTCTAGATCAAACGCACATTTTATGCTACGGCGGGTGGAAGAGTGGCTGCCTTCATTTCTGTGTTTTGGTTACATAGACTTCGGGGAGAAGCTTCTAGAAACTGCAAATGACTCACTAAGGCACCCCGTTCTCCACTAAGGTCTTTTGTAAATCCAAAATCCCTTTCATCATCCATTCATTGGAACACGCGCAGAATAGTGTGAGAGTTATTCAAAACAAATGTGATTTGAATACCCAAATTAAATTAATTCATAAATTTTTTAATTTAAATAATATTTTGAATTTATCATTATTAATTAAGTTTATGTTTAAATAAAAGTAAAAGATTAAAATACGACTTTAAAATATTAATTTTAAATTTAGTTTAATATTATATTAAAATTAATAAATTTATTAGCATTGATTTAAAATATTTTATAAATTAATAATTAATAATTAAATTTATAAAATTTAGTTACTCTAAAATCAGTATCTAAATTCAAATAATAGTAATTAAAAATTTAAATATATAACAATATAATAATTAAAAGTTAAAAATTAGTTTATTATTTTTATTGATTAAAACTTAATCTGTAAAATAAATTAAAGTGATTTAGAAAAATAGTTTCTAAAAATATTTTAACTAGAGACTAAAAAAATATCTCTAAATAAATAATTATTTTTTTAGATCATTAACAATTAAAAATATAGTATCTAATTATATTATAAATTTTATTAATAATAGAAATTATTTAGATACCAATAATTTTTAGTTTATAAAATAGTGTCTAGATTAATTAACATAATAACTAATTATTTTTATTTTGAAATTAATTATTATTTAATAATTTTTTTAAAATTATAAAACACTTATTATTATTATTATTATTATTATGATAATAATAATAATAATAATAATAATTAGGAGATAATGAATCTGAAATATTAAATAATTTTAAAGTTTAGTAGTAAAAAAGTAATAAAATTTAAAAGAAGTAATAGAGAATGAGGATTAAGTTTAATCAAGAATTATTTTAGAAATTTATTTTTTATATAAACTTTGGTATTTTAATACACGAGTATTTGATCATAGAAAATTATTTACAATTATTTAACTATCATTTTAATGTTAATAGAAGAATGTTCAAAACACTTTAATTTACGTTTTAAGAAATTAAATAGTTTTTATTTTTATAGTTAAGCAATTTTAATTCCTTAAAAAAAATCCATTTTTCATGTCTATAAAATTAAAAAATTTACTTTTATTTTCAATATTATGTAATCGATTGATCTAATTGAATATAAATTAACTTTTTATTATGTAAATACCAGTAACACATTTTTAACATTTGTCTTTTGAATACAGTTTATTGTGAGATTAGTATGTACATCTACAAAATTATTGTGAGAATTTTTGGAATTATATTATTATTGGTCATTTTTATTATATAATGAGTAACGATTGAATTGATCCTTATGCTTGCGGAGGGCACCTCAATTTTTGGTGTCTTGTTATAGAGGATACTACTCATAAGACCAATTTTGAATACTATCTTTGTTAATCTCTTTGATGTTATATAAATATGATTTTTCGAGCATCCTTAATGTTGATTGTTTCTTGGTGTCTTGGCTATCGCTTGATGTTGGTGTTTTTCCAGACATATAATCATTTTAATTCTCTTTGTAACACATCTTATTTCTTAGTTGGTTGGATTTGATGATAGGAATATACACTTGACTTTTTAGATACATTGGTGTGACAAGCAGGATGACATTGAAGTGTTTGTTGTTTACTACAAAAATGGGAGGTCATAACTTTCGTCGACATGTTTGAGTAGCTCCTTTTTATCAAGCATTATAGCATTTTTTAAGTATAGTTTCCTCCTACATTGTTCTAAAAGCATTTCACTTGTTTATAGAGTCAAATGTTAACTCTGATTGAGTAAACTATGTTGTTGTATCATGCCATGTTGTCAACACTGGTTTTGTATCAAATTTTCTTGAACAAGGATTATGGAAGTTTGTTTTCGCGTAGAGATGTTTGATGTACATAAGATTTATAGAATGATGGTAGTCCATTTTTTGATCGATATAAATTGATGAAGATGAAGGTGAGAATGTTAGTCGGTTTAGGGATAATGTGTTGACACAATAATTGATAAAGGTGTAATAGAAAATCATTGAACATAATATTAATATAATTATTGTGTATGTTTTATATGCAATTTATTGTGTTGGTATTTTATATTTTATATTTTTAGAAAATTGTGAAATTTGTTTTTATAATTATATGACTTGTGGAATTATATTTACAATGTGCACATCTATCTATTAAACAATTTAGTAACATTTATTAAAATGTTATAAAATATTTATATTAATGAAATTTTTATAATGTTATCTTTGTTGAAAAATATTATTAAAAATTTTTAGTAATACTTTTAAAATATTAGTTTTTTATTAAAAAGGTTACTACAGATTTTTAGTAACATTTTTATAGTATTTCCTTTTTGTTAAAAAAATAGTACTAAAAGAATTTAGTTACATTTTTAGAATGCTATCTTTTATTAAATAAATGTTAAAAAAATATTTAATAACATATTCATAAACGTTTCTATTAATACATAAAAATGTTCTTTAGTAAAATAAAATATATTTAACATTTGATAAAATGTTATTAAATTATATTAGTAATATTTTGTTTAATTTAGTAAAAAATTTTGTTACTAATTTATATATATATATATATATATATATATATATAGTATTGCGTTGTTATCCTAAAATTCTTTTATCTTTAAATTTTAATCAATGATTTCAATCACAAACTTAGTATAAAATGATATAAGAATAGATTGAGAAAATTAGAATAAGAACAAGAATGATGTGTTAGTTGTAGAAGAAGAAATTTTATAGTTCTTTTAGATTAGTTTTAAGTTTTGATTTACGGTTTGACTCTTGCGAGTCAAGATTCAGTCAGTTTTTTCACACATAAAGCGTCAAAAAATTCTCAACTTTATATTTCTCAAAAATATTTTTTACATTAGCTGGAATTGTTGATATTGGTTAGGCTTGGATGGTTGCCTTATGCTTCTTACCTCCTTCCACTCCCTTTGCCACACTTCTCAATTTCCTTTCGTCTTCATATACCTAAATACAACCTAAGCTAAAAATTGTTATTTGTACCTATTTTTACAAAGAAAAATAAAAGACATATCTTACAACTTGAGAGTCCAAGAAATACAAAATAAAGCATCTAATGAACTATTTTTTGAAGTAAGAATATCTTCTTTTGTCATACTCCTATTTATCTTCCTTATAATTATGTGCTATTTTTTCTTTTCTTTATCTTCATTAATGCACTTTCCATTTTCATGCAAGGTTTATTGTAGCTTTTTTAGAATAATATTTTGTTAGCACTAAGGCTAAACATGTGATTTGATGAAGTCAATATTGTGAGCACCAAGGCTTAGCATGTGAAGCTGTTAAAGACTGCATCATGAAGAATCAGTTGGAACCAACCTGGACCAGAATTATTCAAGTGAAGACTTTGTACCAACATGAAGATGGTTGGGTGATTAGGTCTCGGTCCTTAGTTGGATTTGTATGTTGGTGTTGGCTTAGTCCTTAATCATGAGTGGCATGATTCATCACTTCTGAGGTGCTAAAAAGATTCACAAAGATTTTTATTAAAATTGTTTTTAATAAAAATATCCCAAAATGTTTTTACAAGATTTTTCAATCGATTGAATTTTTAAAACAATCGATTGAATGTGACAGTTATTTCTGTTACAACTGAAATACAGTTATGGCTGTTACAACTGAAAACTTTGACTGGGTCAAACTAACGGTCAAAT
>Ga0099824_1004562_pt1 | contig 19880 bp, 13 predicted proteins | sample SiratrowhiteBW_FD_76837 | JGI IMG/M metagenome (GOLD analysis project Ga0099824, IMG submission 76837) | Root nodule microbial communities of legume samples collected from California, USA - Siratro white BW | ecosystem: Host-associated > Plants > Roots > Nodule | place: USA: California... | reverse complement strand
TTCGAACGTGACTAGACCCCATTTGGCAACGTGATTGAATAAAAAAAAGAGTATTTAGGTAGGTAGCACGTGACCTCAATCTGAAAATTCTATGCTACTTTTGGTCTGTGCAGTCAAACGGAGGTATCATCAAACAAGAGCAAACGTACTTTATTTCTTCAAACCCTCTCTCCTCATTTCACTGTGCAAGTCGGTGCCATCCCTTTCTTCAAATTCAACTCTCTGTTCGGTAACGGTCCTCTCATTCCGTTTCTTCAAATTCAACACTTCTGATATATAATAAATGAATTACGATTTCAGGTAGGGTTTCATTGAAGGATGTTTCGAATGTGGATTGCAGTAGCGGTGGTGCTGTTGATCTTCGGAAGCTGTGCGGAAGGAAGGCCTCATCGGATTCTGGTGGATACAGATGTGGACACCGATGATTTCTTTGCTCTTCTCTATCTTCTCAAACTCAACACATCACAGTTCAAATTGGAGGTAAGCCTTCTATCAAACCGATGCAACGCATCTCTTCCTTCTTCTTCTTTAATCATTCCGGAGATCATTCATTTGTTACTTCCCAACCTAAATGCTAATTCTTCTTCTCTACCAAATTATTTCTGACTTTTTTTTTTGGCAATGATACGCTTTCAACCAATAGTAATGATACGTTTACATTTAACAAATTTTTACATTCATTTTATAATTATCATTTTATCCTTTGTTCTTTTTATTTTTCTATAAATACAAAATTTTATTTCTATAATAATCATAATATTTTTAAAAATAAATTGTAACGTGAATGTTATAATTATCAAAAGATTATTTTCGTTTTTTTATTACCAAAACAGAAATTTATTGATGACTTCTTTATAGTTGAACTCTAATAAAAGAGGCATGCCTTTCCAGTTGTCAATGGTTTGACCCAATGTGTTACCCCGCATCTTGTGGAATTTTTTGGTATTCGTACACAACTTTTTCGATATTTTAAATATATTTTTTTCATGTCAGATAATAAAAATACTTTTTTTTTCATGTCACATATGATATAATATTTTTTCTCTTTGTCCGGGTTTGCTTCTCCTTTGTTTGGTTAGGGATGAAAGATATGAAAGGATTGTTTTATAAGTATGCCTAAAAAATTAATGGAGAAGGAGATATTTTGGTTGTTGAGTAATAATTTATTGAAGTTTACGATTATGTAATTGAATTAGTGATAGTGGATAAATTATTTTTTAGTATATTGTCAAAATTATCTTTAAGTATGTTTTTTAAAATATAAGTATTTTTTATTATAAAAAATTAGTTGAAAAAGTAAAAAAAAAATTATTTCTTAAATATATTAATCGTTAAAAATATTATTTAGAAAAAATTAAAGAAAAAAATTATTTCAACAAGTACAGAAAAATTAAAGAAAAGTATAATAAATAGAAGTATTTTAAAAAACTAAATATTGAATATAAAGGTAGGTCAATAATAATCCTCCCAAATTCATCACTTTTTATTTGTGACACAAATTTTCTTTCAAAATTTGTCTTGTAAATTCATCACAAAACTCACACAAATCATTTGAATAATTTAAGTTAAATACACATAATCATTTAAAATAATCTTAAATTAATTCTCACAAATTCTTGTATATTGTAAACCACTTGTAACAGAGAAAGGACACATCTCTTGAATTCCTTTCCAAATAAAGTAATATTTGATCACTCAAATTAATCGACATTTTGGTGAAAATATTAGATATTTTCAGTGGAGGTTTGTTTTTATCGGGTCCCGAACCTAGTTCATGAAACAAAAAATACAAAGTCGTATTCATTGGTTGAAAAAACATTTAAAAAGTGATATATAGTGAAATATCAAAGTTATAAACTAAAAAGTAAAAGAAAGAAAGATTATATTCTACCATTTGAAGGAAGTAGAGGGCAAAATATGGTTTGGAAATAATTTCCTAATTTGTTTATGAAGTAGTTATGAAGATATTTTGTGTGTGTGTGTGTGTGATTTTCAGGCCATCACAATCAGTGCAAATGCTTGGACCAATGCTGGACATGCTGTTAATCAAGTCTATGATTTACTTTATATGATGGGTAGAGATGATGTTGCAGTTGGAGTTGGCGGTGAGGGTGGAATACTCCCAAACGGGACCATACTCCCTAACGTTGGTGGCTATCTTCCTATCATCGAACAGGTTTCTTACCTTATAATATACCATACCTTTCAATTTTTTTCTTGAATAAACCAAAAGCAAATAACAAATTTCTGCAATACAGCTTGTACATTTTACTTATGAGGACGCAATTAAAATTATATTTATTAATATAATTTCTTATATTAAAATTTAAATTTAAAATTAAATAATAAATTGATTTAAAATTGAATCATAAATTTCAGAATTATATTTATTAATAATAAATTAAAATAATTTATATGTATTAAAAAACATTTTAAAATTATTATATAAACTATTAGACATTTTTAAATATATTTTAAAAAATAAAGAAAAACCGGATAAAAATAGGCTTACAGAGAGCCAATTTCTATCCAAAATGTGTTACATAAATTCATTAAAGTGATGGTTGAGATATCAGACGCCTGTGTCCCGGTTCTGCTTCATGTGAAGGAAGTAAGTTCATTGTCATAGATAAAAATTCGCAAGGGTCCATTGCAGTAATTTTTTATGATTTTGGTTTATTCAAGAAAAAATTTCCCATAACTTTGCCTTCTGCAAACTTAAGTTTTCCTAAATACAAGAAATATTGTTGACAAGGACAACATAGCTAAGTCAGCTCTACTATGTCCTTTATTAGGCAAATGATAAATTACTAAAAAAAAAACGAAAAAGGTGTATGTAAATGCAATGTTTAGACTTCATTTAATTTGATATATTATTATTATATTTTTGTTTTTATCCCTTGTAGAGTTTAGAATCTTATGCCGTTTTTTTTTTCTTAAAAGTAGTTTAAATAGTTAACTCAGTAAGGTATTATATAAATTTATCTTGATCTCAATTCAACGCACCAAACTAAGTCTTTAATACAGAGTTAAGGAAAAGTTGAAATTTGAAACTACCTTTTTTGACCTTATTAATTATTATATTTGAAATATTATTAAAGTTCGAAACTTGTCATAATTTTATCTCTAAAAACTATTTTAGAAAATTAAAAAAGAAATATGTATATAAATTATTTTCTAAACAGTAGTGTACCCGATCTGATGCTAATACATTCTTATTATTTAAAATAATTAAAATCATATTATATTGAAAAAAAAAAAAAAGAATATTATGTTCACTTGTTTTAAGCATTATTGTTGTCTTGAAGCAGGGAATGACAACAGTAGGAGATTGCAGGTACAGGCGGGCCATTCCTCTTGGTCTTGGAGGGCTCTTGGACATCGATGCCAATTATGGTATCAGGAAAGCTTTCCTACCACAGGTGGGTGAAATTGAAATTCTACATATTTAATGATTAATTGTGTTTAGTGCGTGATTAATGACGATGATGGTGATTTTGTGATAATTGTATGATGAAATTAGGGACCTAGGAAATACAGTCCAATGCAACAAGCAAGTGCACAAGAAGTGTTGATTGAAAAGATATCTGAGGGTCCCATAACAGTGCTTATGATTGGAGCACACACAAACATTGGAATCTTCCTGATGAATAACCCACACCTGAAAAAAAACGTGGAGCGTATTTACGTAATGGGTGGGGGTGTAAGGTCAAGCAACCCTACAGGGTGTTGCCCCAAGAATGCTTCATCTTCCTGTGTGCCTCGCCAGTGTGGTGACCGTGGCAACATGTTCACGGACTATAATACTAACCCTTTTGCAGAGTTCAATATATTTGCAGACCCTTTTGCAGCATACCAGGTCAGATACACACTTCCGTATGCATAAAACCACTTCTTGCTTCAAACTCATTAATCATTAACACTGCAGTTCTTAGCAAACACTGAATTGATCGAGTTGCAAATATATAAATATACAGACATTATGTTTTTTTTTATTTTTAAACTCTTTATGGTAATCTTTTATTTATTTACTTTTTTGTAAAAATCAGAATTCTTTTTATAATTTCATTATATTTGTGATATTGTAAATCCTAATTATAGTATCAAGATTATTATTTATTGATATTATGCAAGTAAATTAATTTGATCTTATTTTCATTTGAAACAATAATTCTGCTAATCGTAAAAGTAATAGAATATAATAATTATATGGGGAAAGAAACACTTCCTGTCGTTATATGTTTTAAGAAAAAAGTAGTATTAATAATGATTGGTCTATATAAAGATAATGGATGGTTATACTGTTAAAGTGTGTATTCTCAATTTTAGTATTTAAATAATTTATTTTTATTATTAATTTTTAATTCGAAAATATAATTAAGGATAAGATAAGAATATAATATATATATATATATATATATATTAAAAAGAAGAATCTCTTTACATATTATTATGGATTTTTAAATGATATAATTAAAGATAAACTAGAATGTAAAATATGAATCCAAAAAGGATAATTTCTTTTATAGATTTTATAAAAAAATTTACACAATTTCTTAGCAATCGCTATCAACAAGAATTTTACTTAACTATAATAAAAACAATTAAATTTAGCATATTAGTTTACTATCAATATAATTATATATTATCAATTTTTTCATGTATAATATTGTTACTACAGATGATACCAAATAAACTTGACTCTTGGATAAAATGATTTACGGATAGACCTTCATTTGCGTATTCATAGGATTTCTTTTTCATAATTTAAAACATGTTTTAGAAAACTCAAAAAAAAAATAAATCATCATTTTTCATAAAGAAGTTAGAAGTAGTATCTTCTTTTTCTGGGGGAGCATTATATAGCAATTATTTTGTTGATTCAAGTCACAAAATGTTGATGACCAGATAATATCTCGATGTTTAGGTGATTCATTCTGGAATTCCTGTCACTCTTGTTCCTCTGGATGCAACAAACACAATCCCCATCAATAAAGAATTCTTTGATGAATTTGAAAAAAGCCAAGACACATACGAGGCACAGTACTGTTTCAAATCCTTGAAAATGGCTCGTGATACTTGGTTTGACAACGAATTCTATTCGGTAATTTCTTAATGAAGCCATATGCATGCCTATCATTTTCTGTTGTTAACAATTTAACATCCACTTTGTTGGATGAATTTCAAAGTAACTAATATTCATACTAATACCAATTCAATGTTGGCAGAGTTATTTTATGTGGGACTCTTTCGCAGCTGGTATAGCCGTCTCAACCATGAGTAAACCCAATAACCATAATGGAGAAAATGAATTTGCTGAAATGGAGTATATGAACATAACTGTAATCACTTCAAACAAACCTTATGGGGTATCTGATGGCTCTAACCCTTTCTTTGATGGCCGAAGAGTTCCTAAGTTCAATCTAGAAAAAGGTGGGGTGCATAGTGGTCATATTCAACAAGGACTTAGAGATCCACTTTGCTTTGTGAAAAATGGAAAAGGGAGATGCCGGGTAAATTGTTACTATCCCTTTTAGATTGCAACTTTAATTTTTTACGTACACTTTCACACGAGCATATAGTAAATGTTAACGTGTTATGTACTGTAACATGTTCTATATACAGGATGGTTACACAAAAGAGGTAAGTGGTCCAGACTCAGTGAGGGTACTTGTTGCCACAAAAGCAAAGCCTAACAAGGATGTTAGGAGCCCACTTGACAGAGAATATTTCACAAGCTTCTTGAATGTACGTTTACTTTTTCAGTATATTGCTCAAACTTCTTTCAAGATTTATAATCACACTGTCTTATCATGGCACATGAAGAAAACTAAATACTAATTATTTGTGCTCTGACTATATGAACGGATTCTTAAAATGACAAACGTATGACTTTTTGTCTTGTGTCGGGTGAAAGGTTCTGAAGCATCCACAAAATTCAGGGAGGTTCAACTTCACCACACAGTTTCCTTACTACAAAGAAGTAACTTACAAGCCAAATTTTCAAAATAAAACACTGGGAAAACCTGTTGTGTTTGACATGGACATGAGTGCAGGAGATTTTCTAGCTCTATTTTACCTCCTAAAAGTGCCTGTTCAAGTAATCGACCTTAAGGTACTCTTATTTTTTCATTTGTTTATTATTTCTTTGATTTACTTATTGTTTTACAATGAGTCCGGTTAGGTGTTTATCTTTATATATTGTTCATTTCACGTTAATCTCAATTTGTCTACGTTGGAGGGAGAACTCTTAACTCAAATTTAAATTCTTAAAAAAGTGGAATATTATATTGAAATATATATGCAATTGCACTCAGGCAATCATTGTGAGCCCTACTGGATGGACTAATGCAGCAACAATAGATTCCATCTATGACTTATTGCACATGATGGGTCGTGACGATATCCCAGTTGGTCTTGGAGATGTTTTTGCAATGAATCAATCAGATCCAGTATTTGGAGCTGTTGGCGAATGCAAGTATATAAAAGCCATTCCCCATGGAAGTGGAGGGTTTCTGGACTCTGACACTCTTTATGGTCTTGCTCGTGATCTTCCACGCAGTCCACGAAGGTGATTTTCTGTTACTTTTATGGCTTTGCATGTATTGCTCACCAGGATTAGAATGCATCAGAGCTTAGTGAAATCATGTAGGCCAAGTGGAATGGAAGCTGCTATTGAAAGAAGAGAAATAATGGAATATATATGTCATGCAGAAATGAACCGTGTTAATTAGTACACACTATGATGAAAGTGGCATAAAGTATATCGTAAAGGAAAAAATGTGAAAGAATTATTTGCTTGAATAGAGTATTATTATAATATTTCATTCAATTGTTGCGTAACCTTTGTTAAGTGTTCCATGCATTTTTGTAACTTAGATACCTTGTAACAAGGTTTTATAGTGTCTTGCTCACACTTAAATATTTCCAGTGTTTTAATTACCAGCAACTGGCTAACACTCGAAGCGTTTCAGGTATACAGCAGAGAACTCTGTGAAGTTTGGAGCTCCTCGGGATACGGATCACCCTGAACTCAGACAACCACTGGCTATGGAGGTTTGGGAGTCTATAGTAAAAAACAGTAAACCAGGGTCTAAGATTACAGTATTGACTAGTGGACCCTTGACTAATGTGGCAAAGGTTGTGTCGGTGAAAAACATGAGCTCAAGAATTCAGGTGAGTTATAGTATATATTTGTTAGACTTAATTAAGTTTTAACTCTTTCATTAGCTATTTTCAATTGAGTTATTATTAAATTCTTTTAGTATTTTCAATTGAATTTTTATTAAGGACTAATAAAATTTATATTTTTCAATTGAGTCTTTTGTTTAAGTAGTTATCTTATCTCCTAAACTTCTTTACTTGTCTTGTCTTCAAGTGTTAAAAGATAAGATGTGAAGTTTTACTATTAATATAAAATTGTATTACAATTAATATAAATAGCAAATGAGTTTTGGGCCTTTTATTGTTTTATTGAAAGTGTGTTATTTGGATAACTTCGACGTCATCACCTTGTTATCCATCACATTTTCAATTAAAACAATAAAAATTATTTTATAATAATCACGATATCATTTTATATATTAACTAGAAAATCTCACATAATTGGTGAAGATAAATAAGTAAAATAATGAACAAAATAACAGTCACATAACCTAATTAACAAAAACTTAATTAAAAAATATAAAAATTTTGAATACTCAATAAATAAGAAAGATTAATAGACATTCAATTGAAAATATTAAAATTTACTAGGAACTTATCACTTAGTTAAGCCTATTTGTTATCTATTTGAAATAGTTACTTATATCAGAAAGAGCAATCAGCTGCTATGAAAGTGGCTTAAGAGTAACCCTGAAAAAAAAAAAAAAAAATCTGCTCATTTTGGTAAATTAGCCAAAAGCAAACAGTTGATACTGCATTTAACATTGTTCCCGCAGATGATTAAAATATGCGTATTGTACTGATAGCATAGCAAGGAATAACGATTCCAAAATGTTGCAGGAAATATATGTAGTCGGGGGACACATAAGCAGCACTGCCAAGGATAAGGGAAATATTTTCTCAGTTCCTTCCAACCAATATGCTGAGTTCAACATGTTCCTGGATCCTTTAGCAGCCAAGACAGTGTTTGAATCACAAGTTAACGTCACACTCATTCCACTCAATGCCCAGCGCAGAGTGAGTTCGTTTTCAGACATTGTAGGCCAGTTGAGTAGGACACCAAGAACACCAGAGGCTGTGTTTTCCGAGCGTCTGCTGTCAGGGCTATACCGTTTAAAGCAATCTCATAGCATATATCAGCATATGGTATAACTTCCTGTCCATAGTCTTTTTCTTTCTAGCTTTTCACATCTTAAACTCAGAAGTTATGCTTAAACAAACATGTGACACAGAAAGGAGAATAGTAAACTTTGGAATCATTTTAACAGAATGCCCCTTTGAGAAGCACGGTGAATCCTATTTAGTTCCTATAGGAATACGTGTTTATTTTTGTTCTTAGTGTAAGACCGCTACGAAATAGAGATACAAGAACTAAACATAAAATGATGTTAGTAAAAGACTTAAAATATTGAGTATTATTTAGGTACAGAGATTAAGACAAAATGTTGGTGAGATGTAGGAACCAAATGAATGATCAAACGTTAAGAAATTCCATTTGACAAAAGTAGATTAGATAGGATTAGTTCTTCTTTCCACTGTTTAAGTCCTTTGTGTTTGCAGGACACCTTCTTGGGAGAAATTCTAGGCGCAGTTGTCTTGGCTGATAGCTATTCAGGTCTTGATCCAAAATTTGAGGAGAAGCCCATTAAAGTCTTGCTTGATGGCAATGAATCAAGTGATGGAAAAGTAGTGGTGGATGAAAAAGGTGGAAAATTAGTGAGAATTTTAAGCAGTGTGGATGCCAAGGCTTACTATAGTTTGTATGCAAACAAGCTTGGCCGTAAGGAGCAGACAGCTAAAACAAGGAGCTTTGAGGAACAGCGGAGAAGATGGAGTCATCCTCACAATTAAAAAGTTAGAGATCGTTAGCTCACTATTTTCTCACCAGAATTTAAATTTAATTCAATTTTATCAATTAATAAAATGAGATTGATACTTATCTACTTCTTACATCAATTGCCTTCTTGATTGATACTGTGTTCAACTTTGAAAAATGAAGAAAAAAAGAAAGGTGACTTCCAGGACTACTTTGTCTGAGTTAATACTCTAAATTATCATACAATATGAATTATATAAGATGGAGTAATTTTATTTAGTAAAACAACTATATATATTCCTAAAGGAAACATGGTTTGTTGAAACTTAACTAGCTTGTCAAAAGTGACTGCCAAATCTTCCTCCTTCAATTCCAGATTAATGAGAACTCAATAACCTTTGATTTCTGAGCATATATACCAATTGTGGAATAACTCGGTAGTATAACTTTAGTAGTGGAAGCAAGTGCGCTATAAAATAGAGATCTAGGTACAATCACAATGGATAAGAAGGATTACAAAACTATTATGCTTTTAGGAAATAGCTCTATAGTTATATTACTAAAATGATTAATTTTTTCATTTGCTAAAATGTCTAACTTGACCAAGTGTGTATTCAGTAAACAGTTTTATAGCCAAACACACTGGTATAAACCAAAAAGTATACTGTTTTATCCAATAAACTTTAATACCAATCCATGCACTGTTTTATTTTTTATCCTCAACGTTTCAATAAAATTATTTACGTATTGTTGGCATTAATATTATGCTAGTTCTTAAAATATGCGTGTGTATCACAGAATACTATTTATTAATTATCACGGTATTTATTCTCAGTATAAATCATGTATTCTCCCTCATCAGGTGTGAGACACAGATAATGCCATAGGAATGATTTGACCTGTGAAGCATCATATCTTTTCAGGATTCCCCTTATCATGAACACCAATTTAAAAGAATTTTCAGCTGTCCCTCCCCAGTTTCATATTCCAAACTAAAGTAACTTTATATCTGCACAATCTTCAACCACTATATTTTTTGACCCACAAATGAATGTGTGCCAACTAATAACTTATGCTGCATTTCCCACTTAATGACAACTTTGTCACTAATCTAGGATCTTGCCCCACCCAAATACTCCAAACACTTTACCTGGTCTTACTTGCACAAAATCAATCAGAGGAAGTCTAACAAAAGACAATGTAACCAATGACAGCTACAAAACCACTTACCGCTCAGAAAAAAACCTCACCTCACTTTCACCCTTGAAACTGGTTTAACTTGTCTATATCAATTTAAGGGGTTTGATAAGGTTTATATTCTATTCCATTAAAAGAGAAAAGATATTTGTTTTCTTAATATCAATGTGGATTCAAGAATTTAAACAACTAATGATATATCGATTGTCAGATTTGATGCATAAAATTTGTCCCACCAGGTAGACAAGAAAAAAAAAATGTCTTATTTGTGAAAACAGTTAAACTAGATAGAAAGGAACTTATATCCGTTTGTGAAAAACCCTTACATTCATCAGAGAAATGACATTACAGAGAATTTTCACCAAACAAGTGGATCACAAAATACTCTTATTTCCCTTCTCTACAAATTAACATCCTTAGAAACTAAATTCCATGGTTGGAATTGACCCACCAGCTGCCACTATCTGTTGCTCAAGCTGCACCAAATAAAAAAGAACACATAAATTACAAATCTAAACAGAATGTTCTTCAACTAGAGTTTTTCTTATAGTTACCCTGATCAGTGTTTCAAGCTTATTCTTGACATGGCAGTACTCTTGCTTTACTTGTTGCAGACAACTGAGGCACCTGCAGCAATTATAATATACAAAATTGTGACCAAAGCTAGAAATTAGAACTTGTTGATGTTAGTACTACTCTTCAGGAGTCTAAAAAATTCAAAAGTAAAAAACGTAGCACAAAGATAAATAACTTACGCGTCTATGTTCTGTTCCTCACAAAAGTTGCGGAAATCAATGCAACAATTCTTTACCCTGTGAGCCCCTATGCTGTGGCCAGACAGAAAATTTGTCTCAGCCAAAGTTTATAAAAGAAACCTAATTGGCACCACCCCTTTTTTCTATTAAGGCTAATATCTAAAATCCATATTCTGTTAGTATGTTACTCGATTTCTGCATGAACCAACAAGTACACAGGTGTTGCAAAACAAAAAAGACAATTTAAATTGCAAAAATAGGTTTCTTTTGGTTCAGTTTCTTATGATTGGTTCCATAGAAAAGTGATAATACCTTGAGCTGCTACCCTTTAGCTGATGAACATGAGCATCAACTTTTTTGAAGTCAATACTTTTCTGTTCTCTGCACAAGAAGGTGGAAAATCATGCAAATTTTCCTAAGCCACTAATTAACATTAAGGTGAGAGGATTAGAAGGTAGCATACTCACAGAGAAAAGGTAAGGTCATTGAGAAGCCTCTCAGAATCTTCAAAGAAAAGAGACACAACTTCAACTACAAAGTCCGGGTTGTTCTCATCTTGTAGCTGCTGAAGTTGTAGAAATTGACCATCCAAGAAGCCCTTCTCTCACCATATGTAGGAAAACAAGACCCAGAAAATCAGCTACTGAAAACAACCCCAGAATTAATTTTGAATTTATTGCACACTCTGTTTATCTGCCTTACCTCCAAGAATAAGGATTTAGTGTAGTCCAAGTACTGCCTCTGCATCTGATCCACCTCCATGCTTTGTCTTTGGCCCTCACAACACAAGCTACTACTTTTTGTTATGTTATAATATACTATTTACTATTATTGCTCAATAGAAGAAAAGAAGTGTACGTGAATAAATAATGCAGAAGTTGAAAGAGATTTTTGGGAAATAGTGGTGCAAAATCCAAGGTCTAGTTGCTGTTGGTGCACGCCTACTATCTCTTTCTGCTTGGCCCGTATAGTCTTTTATGCCTATCAAGTCTTTGCTTTCTTGCAGAATCACCGACCCCACCACCTTTTATCTCTCTATATCATTTCTATCCATAATCTTTCATCCTTCTGATTTCATCATATTCTCTTATTTTACCAAAATAAAAAATCAGAATTAGGACAAATTTCAAGACTTGACAAACACTTGCTGTCACAACACTTGCAAGCATATAAAGTTATGACTTCGAGAGTGAGATAACTCATGGTCCTTAAAATGTGAATGTAACAGAAGTAATAGTAATAATAATAATAATAAGTCTGATTATAACAGAATATTATCGTATTAAATATAGCATGAAAAGATGTAAATACATTATTACAGCATCTTGGAAAGTGAATCAAGTGCTTGTTTCGGAATGGTTGGATTGGAAAAAATTCAAGTGAGTCTTTCTTTATAACGTGAAAGCTAGAAGTGGTTATTTTAAAAATCATCTTCAGAACTTGGGTTCTAACGTTGCAAAAGTTAGGTATGACAATTTTATTTTGAATTCTTATACTCATGTTTTACATTCATTTTACCATTTCATTGGGCTTGAAGCAAAAAAGAGAGAAAATTATCAATGTACTTATGAAAAAAAAAACATAACAACATTAAGATCTCAGTCAAATTCACATAACAAATTTAACTCATCTCTAATCCAAAATTCTAAGATAACAGGTTAAAAGATCTTCTTTTTATATGATACTCTACTTTTATCATTTTTACTGGAGACTTGAATTTCCATATATATATATATATATTATTTTAGGGTGGAACTTATCTTTTAGGACAGCCTTCATGTTCTCAATTTTGTGTTACAGCTTGAAAGAGTAGTTGATACTTCTTTTATAAATTGTTTAATCTGTCTTGAACAATTCTGCACTCATGTAGTTGCTGTAATACCCTTTTATCTAGCTAAAAAGACATCACCAAAAAGAAAGTCATTGCATTATAATATAAGTGAATGTGACTTTTTTTTTTTTTTTTCAATTTGGGATCAACTGAGAGAACAGAACCAACATGTTCAGTGATTCTCTGTCATATTCAAGAAAATATTAAGTCCTAAGGATAAACCACAAACACAACCAACCTCATGAAATATACATATTAAGAACCAACTTCAAGAATTGCACAAGAACCGCAAAAAATCAATCAAAGTCATAATGAAGATATAATGCTGACCAGAAATCAAATTAAGAATTTAGCTGCCGTAACATGTTAATTACTGATTCTTTCAAATATGGACTTTTCTGTATCAAAAGGTTCAGAGCTATTCATATAAACCAAAAAGCAGGTAAATGTTGGATTCAAGAACCAATTTATACAAAAGATCATGGCACCAACCTAAAAGCTAATGATTTGTATGAGTCTTTCTCCTTATAAATTCCCAGTCTCACTCGTCTCTTCCTAATGTAGAACTCCCAACTTTATACTTGAATTCCTAACCATAAATGAATTATCTAAATGATGTGCATTGAACATCATATCATACATGATCATCAACGTCAGCATTTAATCTATGACTACTTTGATACTCTCACTGCATTATTCATGGACAAACAGAAGAAAACTGAGTTCATAAATTTGAATGCTTTAAAAAGAAAGCAATGGTGGGTGAAGTAGGTCAGGCATATACTTCCTGATTTGCATAACTGAGTAGATATATATAGAAGATGACAATTGTATTCCTTCTCTTGTACTCTTCCTATGATTCTTCATTCATTGTTGAGTATTGTTCCTGTCTCACCCCTTCATTCTTTGACTTTTAATCGATGCTCAACTAAAACATCTTTTTTTTAGAAAGTCGTGCATCCATTAACAGTTTGATTAATAAAGTCCTGCATTATAAATCTGTTTTTTTTTTTAAATATAATTGAATAGGGATGTTTTAAAATATCTTCTTAATTATATTAAATCGGCATAATTTTCTTATATTAAGTACTTACTTATTTTAGTTTATGATATTTTATTTACTTATACATTACATCAAAATTGGTTATTGTGTAACGTTACTGACTTGCTATTGTTCCTTACTTCCTTCCCTAGTTAAGTTTCATGATGATTGAGTATCTACAACAAATAGTTGTTGAAAGATCAATTAAACAGACATTTAGTTTTAACATGTTTTTTTTAAAGAAAATCCTCCAGTATTTTAATTACATATTTTTATGAGTGTAATAGACATGTAGTATTAACATCAAATTTTTTACATTATCAATCAATTAAAATAATATAATGTTTACAGTAATTGTTATAAAAGTATAAAAATTATTGATATAATAATTTATGATTGAATAAAAATGCAAAAATCTTATGTGTTGCTATCCATGTACTATTGTATTATAAGTGTGAGAGTTATTTTTTCAGTTAAAGTAATTTTAATGGAAATTCCATTGTGGAGTACTCCTTCAATATCCCAGGCTGAACTCTTTTCATTGTCTCTCTAGCTTGATAAGAAATATGCTTTTTAAGAGACTCATTGTGCAATCTGATTTTAAATCCTCTCCTTTTAGCTGAACCTAGCTTGTTTTAATCTTCTCTCTCAAGATGTTTGGTAATGAAAAATACTCCTCTCATTAGTTTCACACTGTGTAAAGTGATTTATATGTTCTAATTTTATTTTGAAAATCTTAAAAGGTCATTACAAAATAATTTCTAATAAAATCAAGATAATAACAAATTTGAATCTGTCATATCTTCTTATACATACAAAATAACCGACAAAAATAATTCCCTAGAAAAATTCTTCCATTTGAAGTGAGATTAAGATGGTAGAACACTGATTGAAGGACTAACAGCATTACAATGATGCAGAACTAGTTGAAATCTGAAACCCGTGGTAGAGATGACATGTAGGATCTTGGAAAGCACCGAGTAAAATTCTAACATGCCTTGCAGCTCTTCCTACAGTAGCCAAGAAGGTCTGAAGATCCAATCATATACTCGGGATTGTTAGTGCATTCTCCAAGGGAAGCCCATCTCTCACAGCTTACATGTCGATCAGAACAGTCCCCTCCAGCTCCCACCGTCTTGTCAAACGAGTCTACGTGAATCCACTTTGTTGCCGACCATTTTTCACCTTCGATCACAGGGCATCCAGCATGGAGACTGCTAGAGTCTGGGGTAGCATTTGTGAGGAGACTGAAGAAAAGAAGTGCATCCCCTCTACGCGGTTTCACTAATGCAACGCCAGGTCAGAAGAGAAGAACAACTACTTAGCACAAATTGAATGGCAGAAAACGTGACAGAAAGTACGATACAGAAAAGAACCCATAAGAGGATTACTGATCCAATTGCCCACCTGCAATTCCTTTTTTGGCACATTCAGATAGATCGCTACTTGTTTCAGAGCCTCTACGACGTGGAGATTCCTGTAAGCAGAACAAAACTCCAAAGCAAAATTACATATTGGTAATTTTAGCGCTAGAAACCAAACGAACTATCAAAGAGGAACCTGAGAACATCATCTGAACAACCTCCTCTATTCCAAGAACGAAAATACAAGTAGTGAGCGCAACATGCACTTTCTACATGTTCAGCTCAACAGTATACTCCCTGTCTAATGATGACCCCAATCAGGTCAAACCAATGGCAATCTGATCCTTAAAACAATTGTAATTTTAATTTAGTTCTTAAATGTATAAAAAGTGCAACAATTGCACTTTGCTGTTACGATTGATAAAACTATTTTGTCATTAAGTTGTATTTAAGGGATCAAATTGACACTAGATTGTAATTTTTAGGACCAATTTGTCATTAGGTTGAAAACTTCAGGTACCAATATGTACTTGTTCGCGTTCAAGGATCAAATCAAATTTTTCGTTTCAACAAGGACTAAATTGTCACCAGCTTAGATATTCGGGGACCAAATTTGTCATTTCAATGTTTTATCTCCAAATTCTCTTCTCAGTTTCTAAGTCTTTCAGTAAGTATTTGGTGTCAGAAATGGCATAATATGTCATCTCTAGTCATAATGTGAGATAAACTCATACAGATTATGATCTCAGCTAGGAAGAAACTTTGACACATTCAACTGACACAATATAACGGCACTGAAGGAACTCAGCTGGACACAAAAGCCATTCAGTGAACAAAAATAATTTTTGAGAAACAATTTCAAAGAGACACTTTATTTTCTGAAGAAAGACAAACATCAATAACTTGTGTTATACAAACCTCAGCAGAAGGGAACACTGTCTCACCACCTTTGGTTACATTAGTCAGATACATGAGAACAGTCGCGATGCGGTGTCCACCCCGAACAATGTTAACCTTATCAGTGAAGTAATCATAATGCGGGTCATATTTCTGTCCATGCTCATATCTCAATACTTGTATATCTTCCCCATTTTCTGGAATTCAACATAAATATAACCAGGAAATGATTGGTGCTTGTTCATAAATATGTGTGCTTGCATGTACATACAAGAATTTAAACCATTTTCATCATTTAACTTGCACGTTCATTCTCTTCTGCAGTCCCAAACTTTGCAGGCGACAGTGACACTATGATTTAATATATAATACATACACACATATATAGAAAGATAATTAGCAGGGTCATACTATTAATTCAAAAATCACTGGTAAATAATTTCTGATCCTGAAATAATGCATCACTTTAAATGTGGGCCATATATTTTAATTAAATCATATTAAGACTACTTGATTATCACAGAGCAATCTACTCTTTACCTATCACTTCCCTTTTATTGACGTACTTCTTTTTAAAACCAAGGAAGGTAAATAAAGAAAAAGGGAAGGATGCCCAGAAATATTGAAACGTATTTATCTATCTCGTGACTTCCCGCTGATGACCGTGAGAATAAAGGACAATAAAACTAGAAAAGCTTAATGAACACCAAATATAACGATTGTATGTATACCCACCCACAAGCAAATAACAAAACAAAATCAAACATTCAGCATTGAAAAAAACACATGCGGAGTAGGAGGAAAAAACATATAAGTCCACACAAACTTTAGAAGGATAGCGTGCAGATTTTCACGATGATTTTCTATATAAGGCGTAGTACCTTTGGGAAGAAAGGTCCATGACGAAATCTTGTCCTCAATACCAGCAATAATAGGATCCTACAGACATTATAAAAATCAAACAAAAAGCTCAACAAAATAAACAATGAACATTGAAAAAACTTTTCTTCTTTACATCAAACAAACAGCGGGCGAGGAAAATACCTTGTTCTTGGAAATGAACATGCCAGAGCTTGTTCGAACATCACTCAACTGGCTCTCTCCAGAGAGATTGTCCGCTACGGCAGATCTCTTGAGCTCTGATTTGGCCTAAACCGACAACCGCAAATAGCTTAACAGAATAATTGAAGCATAATGAGAGTTATAGTTTTTACTTAGATTATTAGATATGAATACTCACTATAGAGATCACGTGGTCGCACTCCAAATCCGTGAGGAAACCTTCATACACGAAAGCTCTGCACACATGGATTCGAATTTCATGAAGTTAAAACATGAATCGACGCAGCAGACAGCGGAAAGAGTGCAACAGAGAGCTTACCTTGGCTTCCAGGAAATCTGTTTGACCTTGGAAGGGTTGATGATGGAGCTAGCGGAGCCTGCGTAGGAGTTCCACACTTCATCGCATTTCGAGATCAGAAGAAGGAATACCAAAAACCAAACCCTACTCATCTCCGATTCCGATCACCACTGGAATTTTCCCGGAAAATTATTTCTCTCTCCTCTTTCTTTCTCTTTCTATTTTCCATTCCGAGCGGGAGGGTGGTTTTGTTTTGTTACTCTTGTGTGGGACCCGCTTCCTTAACTCTTTTTTATTTTATTTATCATTTACAAATTAATTCTGGCATTATTACTTTTAATAAAAACTATATTTTAAAATATTTGTAAGTTATTGACTTGTTAAAAAGATTGATCCCAGATCTAACCCACCCTGCCCTGCTATTAACTATTAAAAAATGAGTTAGGTTAGTCTTTTGCAAATGACTTGAAAATAATAACACACATTAATCTAAGTTGAAAATAACATGATGCTGACTATGGAAAACCTTATCCTTTTTGTTGAACCTTTGGTATTACAAATTTTTATAATCAAAACTTTCTCTCCTAATTTTGACCAAAACTTACCATCAAGCCCTTCTTCTGATACATTTTGTTTTGGCTTTTGGTCATCTGAAAGCAATTTATTTTACCTAATATTGCTTTTAATTAAGCTATATTTTGAATTACATCATAAGATAGTTGTTTTCTTCATATCCGCTCCCAATTGCAAAATTATTAAAAGGAAAATTAAATTACTTCATTCTTTAAAAAATTAGCCCTACTGTATATTAGGTTTAAATAATTCTATTTACGTTGAAAATTAAACATCAGACTTAGTTATCAAATAAATTAAATTAATACTTCGTTGAAATTTCATCGACTTAAAAAAAATCATTACTTAAATCATCATTTAACTAAAATATTTTAAATATTAATATATTAACGTAGGAAAAAAATTAACTTAATATTAAATAAGATTTTGATGGACGTTCCATTTAAATCAAACTAAACATGTTAAAAATCCTAGCCTACATAATCATTTGTTATTTAATTTATATATAATCATAGTGGTTTAAAGTAATCTACTTTACCTCGTTTTTAAATTGACATATCAAGATGATATTTTCACAAACCCTTAATACACTATTTCATGGAAAAATCAAACTTTCCAATGAGATATAAAAAAAAAAGTTATATTATATTGCATTTTCACAAGCCCTTAATACAGGATTTCAATGTAAAACCACACTGATCAATAATTAGTAGTGTGTCCGGATTAACAATTTTAAAAATAATAATTAATTTTGATAAGGAATTTAAAACAGTTTATAATAAAATATATTGTTTTGATTAGGATTTTAAAAACTAAATTTTATAATTTTATGAAAGTAATTAAATAATCTCTGCAACTCAATTTTTTATATTTTTAAATTTATGTGCCTTACTTTTATATTATCTCTTTAATTTCTGTTTGAATATTGTCATTTTGATTAAGATTAAAAAAATAGGTTAATTATCTTTTTCATTGGTATTCATAGAAGTTATTTTTACTTAAATTATTAGAATTATTTTTTTAATATTGGAAGTTATTTTTAATAATAATTCTAATTTTCTCGATTAATATTGGAAGTTATTTTTTTGACGGATATAAAATATTTTTTTATTAGATAATTGTTTTTTTAGGTCTTTGATGATAATTTTTTGTCAAACACACCAATACTTTTAATCAGTCAAAGAAATTTTTTCTATTATTAATTGGAAAAATATCAATGAAGGTAATTACAATTTTTTTAATGTCAATTGAAGAAATTTTATCAAAATATCAATAGAAACACCAATAAAAAAAAAATCAACTAGATCAATATTAACTTAAATAATTATAATCAATATCAACCTAAATATCAACTAAAAATAACATCAATATATATCAACTAAAGTAACACCTTTGACATACATTAATATTTAGTATTTTTTAATTATTAAATAATTATTTTATATTAAAATAGTTTTTTACAAACAGTAGTAATTAAAATATTTTATTCAAATAAAAAAAATTCAATAAATTTAAATGATCTTATCTAAACAAAATATCTAAAAAATAAAACAATTTAAAATAACATTAATATAATTTAATATATTTAAATATTTACAAAATGTGAAATTTTCTATTCCAAGGTAAGGATAGGTTTTTTTAAAGAAAAAATGTTAAGTGTCTCAGGTACAAAAATGAGTAAAAAAAGCTCATTTCTCTTATTCGGTAAAATAATGACAAAAAAATATGTTATTTCTCATTAGATCTCATAATTTTATTTTCGACTTGGGTATAAGAACAAAAAAAAAAAAGTAAAAATAAAAAAAAAAAAAAAAATAATATATTTAAAAATATATTAATTTAAAATTAATATTAATATATTATTTTAATTAATTCATTTAT
>Ga0099824_1004559_pt1 | contig 19883 bp, 6 predicted proteins | sample SiratrowhiteBW_FD_76837 | JGI IMG/M metagenome (GOLD analysis project Ga0099824, IMG submission 76837) | Root nodule microbial communities of legume samples collected from California, USA - Siratro white BW | ecosystem: Host-associated > Plants > Roots > Nodule | place: USA: California... | reverse complement strand
CTAAAAAATAGGTCATGTTTTTGGTGACTTCGTATAACTTCAAGAAAATAATAAAAAAAGTATAGAAATTAAAATTTTCTATGATAAATACTACTTTGAAAAAAAAAAAAGACAATTCATATTAGACACAATTTTATAATTGAAACAAAAAATAAGTTATATTTGTAAAACACAAAGTCTTCATTCTCAAATAGTGACTCATTCCGATGATAAATTTTTTAAATTTATTCATTGATTTATTTATGTAAGAAATTATAACAAAATGGTAAATTTTCTAAACAAATTAATTAGTGTTAGAATTGAGCTAAGAAGGAATAAATGTCCGACAATAAGGATGTAAAATCAAAATAGGAATAAGAGAGGAAGTTTGAGGGTGAGTGGAAAATGGCTCATCATGCAACTCTTTTATTTCATCGTCACGATGTTAATGCTATGTAAGTCAATAGTCTATATTCGCGGCAAATATTATATGATTGACCAGCAATTATAATAGTTTGTAAAATATAAAATAATAACACATAGATAAAGCCTCTTAGCTCAACATCGAACAAAGGTAAAAAAAAAATGAAAGAATAATCTAAAAAATAATAGAAAAAATATTTAAGTATGAGAAAGGAACTTTTATTAAAAGACTTTACCTTTTTAATTTGCTTGTTACAAATGATAAAAAATTAACTCTATTCATATTACACAAAGAATATTCTAAATTTTTAATTAATTTGAAGATAATTTTAAAGATAATTATAGATTTCTCCTATCTACCCTATTAATTATAGAAATTTGTATAATATTGTAGACTTTTCTTACCTACCTATCAATTATAAAAATCTTTAGAATACTTTAGAAATAATCTAAAAAAATTAATTTTATTTTGAACATGTGTCTAATGATTAATCCTTTTCATTTCTTTGTATTTGTGTCCAATTTCTCTTTTTTCTTGTCTAAAGAATAACATGCTGATGGCCTATGCGTTGCATCTAGAGGCATTAGACTCTAGACTGGAATATGGTAGGTCTGAAGTGGATTATCAGTATAGGTATGTATGTTTATTTGGCATGGTATGCTAGCTCATTGCCTTTAATGAATTAAATGTCGTAATTCTAGTTTGATGTTATTGTGAATAAATCTTTTGCGGTCAGTTCTACTATTATATTTCTAAAATGATAAGTTTGCAGATACAGTACATTGTGAGTTATGTTCACTGCACAACTTCAACATTCATAAATGTGTGCACTAGGTACATGAGGCCTAAGTATTGTGTCAATAGTAGCTTCAGTCTTCTGCATTCAAATAATACACATACATGGAACGTACACCATTTCATGAGTCGATTAAACTAATTTTATAGTTCATGCTTGTACCACTAAAACCATTTTTTTTTTCTTATTGAAATTCTATGCACATTTGTGTGAACAGTGTAGTGAAACCCTCGTAAGAGACAGCAAAATATGGGTGCAGAGTTAGTTACTCGTTGGTGGTGCCCTTATTGAAGCCAAAGGCAGTGTTTTGGTCAGTTCTCTTTTGTCATCTTCTTTCAGAGTCAAGATAGCCATTATATAATATATAGATACAACCCTGCTTCACTCTGACCATACCCCTTCTCTTTTTCTGTCTTCCAGAACCAGACGTGCTCAACAAGCGGAATGTATTTGCCCCCCAAAAACTTCAAATTTTTTAAACCTCTCTTATATTTCATTTTCATATATGTTATATAATTTCCATTTCAATTCCATAAAGTGCCCTATTTGGCAATCACTCAGTGCTCAACATTACACCAGTAATACAACACTCAAAATATGAGGGACCACAATGCGTTTAATTTAAACGAACAAATTACAATACTTTTTGAAAGAGAGTTATCTCTCTAAAGATTTTATGGGAGCTATGTTACATGTACAATCACTCTTTTAGGTCAGTGTAGTACGTACAGTACATAATTCAAAACTTATATATCAATGTATTAAAACTATAGTATTTGGCATTATGATTCTTTTGATGCACCATGAAAAACTATCAAAAGTCACTGACATCTATGATCCATCCCCGAGAGAAAGGTTTGTTTCAAATATTTGGTTTCTTAAAGAAAATGTCAGCTGCATGTTATAAACGCCATACCCTTGAACACAGAATTATTTTTGAAATTGTTCACAGTTGGTGAGTTGCAGAACCAAAATTTTGAACTAGTAAGTGGTTTCTGCAAGAACAAAGGAAGGACAGTGACAAGAATGTTTGAGGTAGCCCAAAGGCAAGATAGGGATTAAACGACAAAGAGTATAGAAGGAGGTAGGGCAGCCCAATTATGTTGAGAAGAGGCCCATGTTCAGAAACCGACACCCAATGCAGCTGATTAATTGGCCCTTTTTACGGCCAAAAATTAATTGCACATATTTGGTTGTGTGCATTGATAAGGAGATTTGGGGCTCAAGAACCCAAAAAATGCGATCATTAATGAGAGTAGCAACCAAACCAAGGCATAACGGATTCACCACTACCAGACATTCTTTAATCTGCTTTCCATTTGAGGCAAATGGACACAAACCCACCCCTACGCCCATTGCCATTGCCACCTAAATAAATCAGACCTCCTAGATTGCCACAAAACAAACAAAACAACTTGCATTTCACACCACAACACCCATATTTCCTTCTGCTTACAAAAAACATACTTATCACCATGATGGAAGCAAAACAAAACAAAACAAAATCCTCTCCCTTTTTCCTTATTTTTGTTTTCTATCATGTGTGACATGTTTTTGCATAGCTATTACCATAGGTTGGAGTAATTGGGTAATGATACCATTAAGTAGAGTAGGGGATGCAGTCCCCACAAGTAATTGAAAGATAGAAACGTTTTGGTTTTATATTATTCTTTCTGCAAACCCTCATAACAGTTTTGCCCCAGACTTTCTCATTCCACTGTGCCTTCTCTTTCGTTTCAGTTTTTAAGCTGCTACACCCATTCTTTTGACACCGACGTTACGCCCCCAAATTGATCTTTCACCTTCAAATCACAGTATAATGGAATGGGAAGTGTACGTATCCACCCTCTGACAAACACATGACCGATCCTTTCCCTTTCTCCAATTCTTTCTTTTTCTTCTTTTTTTTTTTTTTAACAAGAAATGAAATTGTTTATTTTGCACTTCTTTCTAAATTATACTAAAGTTTTACTTTTTTTTTTGGTTACCCTTGTTTTCCATTAGTTTGTTGAAGCTGCAGTCCATAGTCCCATCATGACCCAAACATATCTTTGCCTGTCATTGATATATGTACATGAACAGTCCAAGATCCTTCCTTACAACAATTATTTTGAGATCTCTCAATTTTGAACAATATAGTCAAGACAAACAACATGATCTCCTTCTGGGACAGTGTTTGATGTTAAAGGGGTGTGTGCTTGTTCTGTCCTGTCTTGCTTGCTCAAAGCAATACAATTTGGTCCATAACAATACATTCATAGACATGAATTTGGTTAATGATACAAACTTCTAATGTTTTCACCTAACAATTATATAGCTTGTCTCTTCTGTAGGTGTACCAATCCCCTACCAAACCGACAAAGTTTTGTGTTTCCCTTTCTCATTATTTTCGGATGAGAAATCATATATATTAATTCTGTACATTTTTTTATACAAACAAAAGAGAGATTGAACGGAAAAAACAAAAATGAGATGAGATTGATGATACGATAGAGAAAGATGAAAGGAAAAAAACTAAAAAAATGTATTGTAGGAACAATTATTTTTTTTGACTGGATGCTTTGAAGGATTTCTAGATTATGTTGTCCCAGCATGGTGACAAATTTATTACTAAATTATTGAACAAATGCTTTTTTCTTTGACCAGAGTGATATATGGGGCATTTGAAAAGAATTGAAGGAACGTTTTTCGCGGCCATTGGCTGATATCTTTTTGTCATGGAACAAGTGACAAATAAAATTGCGGTTCAGCCATATCTGCACCTTCATCTCCAAGTTTATAATTCTTAATTAGAGACACATGATGTTCAAACAAGAAAAGGGGACCTAAAAATATTTGCATCATGTGAATCCACATTATGTTTCTGGCGTATAGTAGATTATTCTCGTAGAAATATGGTCAACGTTGCATTTGTCGGAATTATTTTTCTCTCTTTTTGCTATTTAGGAACAAGGGTGCATCCAACTACTAAGCCTCATTCTATAACAAAGTATTGTGGAATAGAAAATCCTCGTGAAGTATATTTTTAATGTTCTTATTTATTCAATTAAAGATATTAAGCATTCTTCAGTGTTAAGCAGATCAAGTATACTTACTTTTTATGGCATTGCTTTCTTTGTTACTATAACATACTGTGATAAGAACTATCCAGTGTAAATATGGAATTATTCGTTACATTTAGCTTTACAACTGACTATTGATTAAGTATTCATTTTAAAATACCACAGGAGTGTTAGACTATAGAGTATCTTTTGTGGTCACAACTCATAGGTACATAAAGTTGAACTATAGAGTATTTTGGTAACTTAATTCAATGCAGATCTCACTCACTCCGTGAACTCTCATCACATGTGCAACTTTTTTCTAATGATAACCTCCTAATTCCATTGGAAAGAGGATAGTATCTCTTCCTTTTCTCCGATGTAGTATTATGGAGGGGACTTTTACTCACTTTAGAAAACAAGATAGTCTTTTTGTGTTCTTTTGGCGCATCCAGATGAAAAGAATTTGAAAAAGGTCCAATTCAACAACAACACGGGAGAATAAGACAGCTTTGCTTTGGTTTCAATTCAAGAACTTTGTTTGCCCCATTCAAATCGAAAAAAGCACCCCATCGCATCACCATCTCTTTCAAGCTCGAGGCTCAAAAGTCCAAACCTAGATGAGATGGAGGACTCATCCAACGCCCCTTGTTTCCCCATTTCCATTGTGCAATCTTTTCCATAACCATAAATAAAGCTGCCATCCCCCAAAAACAAAAGAAGTGCCCTTTTTTTAGGTCTTTTCACAATCTCACCACCACCTTGGCAACCACAGTTCCATAATTTTTCAGTATATCCGCACAATGAACACCCCATTCTTAAACAATAGCAACCAACCAACACATTCTCTCTATACTTTTCTTGTGTCTTTAATTATGTGATCAAGGCTTGGTCTTCAAATGAATGTACATGAATAATGCTAGTATATGTTCAAAGATATATGCCCTTAAGTAAATGTTGGATTTTACTAACATTGGGAGAGATTACTTTTTAACATTCCAACACATAAAAACGAATCTTGAGCAGTAACAATAAAAATAGGAAAAATAGACGTCATATGAAAAGGGTTCAGTAATTAAACTGAGTGGCAGAAGATGGAATATCATATCATATCATACATGCAAAGCGAGTTAGAAGGACTGAACTAATTAAATTTCCTTGGAAACTAACTAACACAAATAACAGAGAGAAAGAAGATAAGATAGAGGTTATTTTCTTTCTCCCTCTTATTTATTGTTTTACTCTATCTAATATCAAAACCAGTCAGAGAACAGAGCCTCCCAAATCTCCGTGAAGACTTGGACAATGATCTTGTGATGATGATACGAATTCAGAGACAGAAAACACTGCAAGAGATTCTCCAAATCCGCTGGCGAAAATATCTGCTTCTCCACGATCATCTCCAGCATCGAAGTCCTGAAGTCACTGTAAGGGTCGCTCGAGCGCTTCACCACCGCGAACGTGTCCTTCACCTTCCCGTGCAGCGGCAGAACACCCATGTCGGAGCTCCGGTCACTTTTCCGGCCACGGCGCCGGGACATGGAGGAGTCGGAGGAGAGGCTCTTGGAGGAGAAAAGGGTGTCGGTTTCATCGTCTTCGTCGCTGCTGTACCACCAGTAGCCACCAAAGTTGGTGTCTTTGGAGCATGAATTGAAAGGGAAAAAGTCCCTTCTCTTCTGGGCACGTCTCTTCTTCTTCTTCTTCTTCTTGGTCTTCACATTTTTTGTTGAAGCTGCAGCCTTTGTCTTGTCGTGGAAAATGAAATCGTGTTCGTGGATTGTGTTGAGGGAAACGTTCGGAGAAGTGGGGGGGCAGGACATGACACCGAGGTTAAGGTTGAGGTTGTTGGTGTTGTTGTTAGCCCAGAGAAAAGGTGATGAAAAATGTGAGATTTTGCGTCGAGAGCGAGAATGAGAATCGTCAAAGGAGAGTATGCAAGTGTCGTTGATTGTTTTGGGCCTACAAGAGGGAGGGTAGGGTGTGGTTTTGGGGGAGGGTGGTTCAGTGGAGTTGGGTGGGGCAAAAACTGCTTTTTCCATTACATCCGCTATGTGACGGGTTCTGCAGGAACCGAAAGAGGATTTGAACATGCGAGAGATTCGGAGTCTGAGACCGGTTTGGTTTTCCATGGCCAAAGACAGTGAGATGAGAGAGAAGTTTGAAGGAGAGAGTGGAGAGGGAAGGTATAAATGCATGAAGAGCGGAAGGGAAGAGTTATTAATAATGATTTGAAATGAAAGGAATTTAATTAATTAATAAATAGAATAAATAAATAAAGGACAGAAATGCTACTTTATGCTTTGTCCTTAGTGTGACAGAGAGTGGATGAACGAGAGAATTTGAGTTTAGTTTAATAAATACTTGTAACAGTGGTAATTGACCTTAGACCTTCACGTCCCCACTCTCCCTTTTCAAAAAATTGCCTAAAACATTACAATAAAACCAAATCCTAATTAATATCACTTATATTACATTAAATGTAAATTAAGATTTTAGGTTATTTTAGTTATACTAATAATCAATCCTACTGAAGTTGAACAATCACTGGTAACAGTGGAAAGAATTTGGATTTTAGATGTTATTTATATTTTTACTGAAAAAAAATATGAAAAACTCAACAGGAATTTGAAATCGGAAAGAATGGGTGAAAAGGGTAGAAAGCTTGGTAGATACGACAGGGTAAAAAGTTGATGAGCTGCAGAATTTGAGATCAGCCATTCACCTTGCATGCTTTTCTTTATTCTCCTTCCGTCTTCAGCAAGCTCAGAAGGGACTCCAGGATCATCCCACAAGCTAAGCCAACCTCATCAATGTTCCAATTAGTTTTTTCAGTACATAACTATTGTCATAACACAATATGAAATCATAATGGTTATTAACTACTATTCTCTAGTAAGAAATAAAATGTTATAATTTAATAATTTGTTAAACATAATTATTATTACTACACTTTTCTAAATTACGATTAATGTATACAAATACACATGTTTATTATAAATTGATGAAATTGTTTTATAACATGTGAACTTTATTATGCAATAATATATATATATATATACAATATAAAATTGGCTTCCACAGTGGGTTTGGTCTCTAAAATGAGCTTGACACAAAATCTTGGGATAGTGATCCGCTCCTCTTCGCTCCAAGATGTAATAAAAATTATATATTTTATTTTGAAATATATTAAAATAGACAAACATTTTATATAACTTCCAGACTATAACTGAAGAGTAAAAAAATTGCAGTTTTATTTTCAACTAAAATAAAGAAAAATGTAGACTAATATAATATAGTTTCATTTGAGAAATATATTAAAAATATATTTTTAATCTTATAAATACTTTAGAAATATATGTTTGGTAAGAATAAGTATGTACAAAAAGAAAAGTTCACATGAAAAAATATAGCATTCATTTAAGAAGAAATAAACCATTGTAAATGTTATCTAATTAAGTAAATAAAAATTAAAAAATATCACGTTTTTGTCAATTTATCTTAATATGTATTAGATTCAATATAATAAGTATTATAAAAGTTTTAATTTTATTTAAACTTCATTCATGATGATTAAGGTAATTAAACAGATATTTGATCTTTAGTAACCGTAACATATATTTATTGAATAATAGATTAAAGTTAATATATAATTATTCTCAAAGAAATTATTAAAAATTTTAGATTTACAAAATGCAAGAAACAAAAGATTACTGTAACTAAAACAAAATATATTTATTGAATAAAAGATTAATGTTAATATGTAATTATTTCTAAAAAAAAGTATTAAAGATTTTAAATTTATAAAAGAAGAAACAAAGAATTATTGTAACTAAAACAAAATATGTCAATATTTATTATACTAATCATTGTTGTAACTAAAATAAAATATTTTAATACTTATTTCACTAAACATTTACCCATTTATCTTTATTGTTAAAAGCTTACAACAAGAGCTTTTAACTTTAGATCAATGCATTTTTAAAAATTATTCTCTTTCTTTCTCTAAAAAATACTTTTTTCATTACTGATACTCGTACTCTCTTTTTGGAATTAAATATGACTCTTACTTTTTATTTTTCAAGCTTTTCCATCTCTCTTATCCATCGTCTAAAAGGGAAAAGTGGATGAAGAATGATAACTTTTATTTTTATTCTAATTTTATTTATTTTATATATTAATAATAGTTTGTTTTGTTTTTATAGACTGCTTTTAGGAGAGTTTAAACACCATTCTACTCAAATTAATTTTGAAATCTAATTTGAGGTGAGGGTGATCAACTACAACTTTCCTAAAGTTCTATATTACAAAAGTAATTTATCATTTGCCTTTTTTCTCCCAATTTTATTTGTTAATATACTACTCATATTTTCTTGTTTTTAAGGACTTATTCTTATTAAGTTTGTACATTTTCTTGCTAAAAAATAGTTTAAAAGTTATCCTATAGTAAAGGGAAACTTTGGCAACAAGTTTGAAATTCTTTTAAAAACGTAAACCAGTTTATTTTAAACTTTTGAGGATCATAACTTAGGATTAGTTCATAAAAAGATGTATAGCTTTCTAAAGTAAAATTTGAAATATATATATATATATATATATATATCTTTGAGTTTTGCAGTTTAAACATGTGTAGATGAAGTTAGTCTTTGTTTTTGTTTATACCAATCATTGATGACACTACATCTATGTTGTGTAACATCTTTTATTTGTTTTATTTGTAGATGATAAATCAGGTATGTTTTTATTTTGCCTTCATTTTGTTTTGTTTGTAGATGATACAGCGTTTATACTTTGTATCATTTATGTTTTATACTGTCTATTAAAGAAATATAGTCTATATTTTGTACAATTTATATCATGTTTCTTCAATATTTTGTTTTAATTGTATCTTATTTTATATATAATTTGTTTTGTTTGTATCTTATTTTGCTTATCAAATAAAAATTTCTTAAAAGAACAATTTTTCTTTTATATATTACAAATGATAGTTTAAATTACTTAATTTCTAGTGCATTTCTGTAATCTTCCAATGTGAGGAGATAACAATGATGAATACTTAAAGAAACTATTTTTAAAGAAAGCTTCAGAGAAGGAATTAAAAAAGTATGAGAAGGAAGACAAAATGATCAAGGACATTATTTAAGGAAACTATTTTTAAAGAATTCTTTAGAAAACAAATTAAAATAGTATGAAAAGGAAGGCAAAACTATTAAGGACATGACATGTTTTAATATGATTATTGTTTTTTTTTTTTAAAATACGTCACAAAACTATGATTTAAATATTCATAACTTAAAGAACTTAATTATTCAGTCTATAACCATTTATAAGTCACATTTTTTTAACACGTATGATCTATTGTTTTTTTTTTTTTTAAATATGACTTAAATATCTGTAACTTGAAAGACTTACCAGTCTATATGAGTCACATTTTTTAACATGTGACATTTTTCACTTTTAAACAACATCTATTTATCTTAATCAACTTAAGTGTTATCTGATAAATAATATAGTGTCTGGATTGATTTTAGAATATTGTTTAAATAATATTATGACTAACTAGTATTTCATAATTAATATAATTAAAAGTTGTTACAACTAATAAATAATAATAATTAATATAATCGGAATGAATAACATTATCCAACAGAATGGTTCATTTGTCCCCGACATTCCATTAGAAATTATTAGCTAATTGCAACTTGATCGTAATTAGACATGACCAACAACCAGAATAGGTAGCAGCATTTGGTTATTGCAACTTACCAATAATTTTTGTTTATTTTTTATTTTTCTTGCTTAAACTGTGGGGAGAAATGTTGCTGATACTTCCTTTCTTTTCAAATGAAGGGTATTTGCCAATAGCCCGTGATGATAGGTGATAGTTGGTCCGTGAACTTTAAGCTCAGAAGATTGAAATTTTGTATTTTTTTGCCATTCCATCTTTATAATTACGAACCAAAATAGTTTCGAATCTTAAAGCATACAAGAGCATTTGTACCATTGGAACAAACTTTTCATTCTTGTTTTAAAGGAAATTGAGATTATTGTCTATGTTTTAACTTTAAATACATTGAAATAACATCGTTATAATTAATCATTCTATTGAGTATTATTTACTTTGAAATTCAAAGTTTAATCACACTTTTATTTTTAAAAGATTTCTAATAAATATTAAGTTAAAGAATATGTATTTAAATCATTCTTAATCACAATTTTTAATTAATATAATGTGAGAATGCTAAATATATTGAAACAATTAAAAATATAATTGTTATTTAAAATATATTTAAGACTTAATAATTGAAACATATGTAAGTAAATACATAATATTAATTTTCTAATATTATTAACATAATAATTTTTTGTGATATTATATTAAAATTTCACATCTTTTAAGTATTAAATATGTTGACACATCAAAATTCAAATTAATGAGTTTATTGATATTTATATTTATATTTTGTCTAAGAATTTGATTAAAAAGATTTTAACGTAAAATAAATAAATATATTATATATAATTATATAGACAACACATGTATTATAAATACACTATAATTAATAACGAATTTATTTAAACTGTTTTTTTAATATACTTGTATTTCATACATATCATACTTTAAAAAAATTTAATAACAAGTGAATATATCAAACTTAGACATTATCCTTGTAAAAAAAATTACATTTATATAATGATATTTATTAGCAAGTTATTGGCATGGCGAAAATTATCAACAAATTTTGAAAATTACTCTATATCTATAATATGATTACAAATAAAATATTTAGAATGCATATTTTTTAATCCAACTTTTTTATCTGTTTTCAGTTCTTTCTTTATCTTCGAATCACTATTAACATTACAAATCGTGCCGGATTTATGATATGGAACCGTTTATTGTATAGTAATGTAATGATAATGAATTAAAAGGATCCACATTTAGGTATAATTTAACCAGAAATGTTACTTTGGAAACATTTAAAAAAAATGTTTGGTTAGATTTTAATATTCATCGGAATATTTTAAAATTTTGAAAGAGTTGAAATGAAAATTATAATTAGAACAGAAAATAACTTCTCACCAATTACCGTTGAAATGGAAATGAAAGAAATAATGTTATCACTATATTTTTTTTTCAATGAATAACATTCAGAAATAGTTTTTTCAAAATTTATAATAAACATAAAATTATGTTCTTAAGATCACAATTACATGAACGAGTTTTTAATCCGTGAAACAAACATATATTCATCGATAAAAGTGTGGTATAAGTTGGCGTTGCTTAAATACAATTTTTTTTCGATAATTTTCATCGATAAAAGTACTATAAAGTAATGGAACCAATTATTATTTGCATTGAAGGCGAAATTATTGTTATTATAATTAATATTATTATTATAGTAATTGACTAATTGTATTAATTGAGTTAAAAAACAATCTAACAAGTGCAGGATATGTTTGCTCTGGGATATATATGGCAATAGGGGACCACAGTGAACAACGTTAATTATATACTTATACTGCTCCATAGTTGATTGCGCTTAATCATGTTCAATGTTTGAAATTCAAATAGTAGAAAACGAAAGCTGGTGGCATCTCCTAGTAATACACAATAACACAAATAAAAATTAATAACAAAGTGCTACATTACCATAGCCTTCAAGAATCTTTACCTAAACTTCTTTTCTTCCATCTTCATAGTCCCGTGATGTATGGTTACACAATTTTTTTTATCAAAAGCAACTTCATCTGATAGGTTTATACACACGTGACTATTAAAAATTTAAGATTGATGACAAAATTGATATAATATAATATATATATATATATATATATATAGCAGATTAAAATCTCATTTATTAATTTAATTTCTCTTGTGGTAACTGAACAAGCTTGGGAATAATATGGTTGAGGATTTAGGTCATAACAGAAGGAAGTGGTACAAGAGCTCTCACTGAGCATTAAGCAGTAAAACCTAGTACCTATATTTATAGCATTCAACTGAGGGAAAACTGAGATGAGAGCATCTTGTTGAACCAGTTAATTCTTGAAGAATGAGTCTACACGAAATCATTTGAATCCAAATGCAGTTTCCATTTGCGACATATCTGCATATTTCAATAGCTGTAACCAGTAAGTACACTAACCCTAAACCAAGAAAGTGGGTTCAATAAAATAAGGATTCCAGAGTAGACACCAATCATGTATGTTTTCGCGGTTTGATTTTGACCCTTCTTCTTTTTTTATACTTATTTTTTATTGGATTTTGAAAATGAGTGTAAGGTAGTGGGGGCTCTCCTAGTATATATAATATATTTTATATTTCTCAGTTCTCTGAATTTAGAAAGCTTCAAAAGTTGATGGTGCAGAGAGAAAGAGAGAGAGAATGTGGGAAATTTGATTTTCGATACGTGAGATATGGGAGTGGAGGACAAAGGTAGTATTGTCACCATATCAATGTTCCCTTCTTAATGGATCTTATTAACCATCTTTGTCAACATGCTCGCGTCTTTCTCCACTCGTCCGGTAGTTACAAGACAACTTTGAGGTTTCAACTCTTTGTCACATTAACAACCTCAATCTTTCCCACCACCCCATCTTAATCTAGTATCACATATTATTGCACTATGTAATTCCAATCTCCTAGACTCTCTGAAAATACATCAAAGTTACATTATTTTGTATACATACATTTAAATCTCAATGAGATTATTATATATTAAGTGCATATTTAGAACACACATTTACATCATTTCTCTACATTCTAGATAAAAGAGACAGAGAAATATCTTATGCTGTTTTTGGAATAAGTTTACGAACACTTTACAAATTAAAAAATATCATTACAATTTCACCTAATCTTCGCATGATAGGTAAGTAAATTCAAAATACAAAAAGAAATTAGTACATGCCATTATTATTTTTTATTGTCAACTATCTCTAAGTGTACTTAAAAACTGGTAAGAAATGATGAATACATGACAGTTTGAAATTACTAAATGATTTGTCTAATTAGAAGGGAAGCATAATTAAACATTAGGACCAAAAAATGTGTTTGGAATGATGAGGTGAAGGAGTTTTCTGTGTGTATAAAGAGCATCTCAAAGTCTTGGAAGGTTCCAAACACATAAGGACACATGGAAAGGAGAAGCTCTTAGGCTTTACTGGTTGAAAAGCCCCACCAAGGGGTAACAGACAGTATGGGATAGTTACAGTCAGCTTTTCAAATTCACATGAACATAATGACAAGGAGATACCATTACTATTACATGGATTTCTTGCCACACTATTCCTCTGTTTCCTCTGCTTATGATGATTATATAAAAGGGTCTGAACCCCATTTTTGTAAGCTTATGGCTTGTCAATGAAAGCATGGGGAGGAGTTGTAGTTTGACATTTGGATCATGACGTATGGTTTTCTTCCTCTTTTTCTCTTTTTCTTCTTTTCCTACAATATGACATAAGACGTTGTATAATAATAATAATCCCTTGAATACCAGATGTAGCACTTAGATTGGTGCAAGCATAGGATATTTGTACAGGATATTAGGTGGGAATTTCAAATCCTTAACGTTAAGTTTGCATCAAACAGGTCACTCTTGCAGAGTCAGAGAATAGTATTGGACCCAAATAATGCCGTGAGAAAAGTCACCAAAAAAGTGTTTAAAGTTTTGAATTGAAGCAATGGGAGTGAGTAGCTAGGAAACACAAGCTGAAGCTAAAACATGTGCATTTGGGGTAATTAGATACAGAGCGTAAGAGATGACTGGGAAGATGGATTTGGTAGTACGGTGTTTGGCCTATGACTAAGATTAATAATGTCAACCCCTAAGTTTTGTGGATACCTGTGGTGTGATGTGAGGAGCAGAGTACCTCATTTTATCAGGAATTCAGCACCCGTGACTCAACTCATAGTTTAGTTTTTTTTTTTTTTACCATCACTTGTTTCACCCTACGCTTTAATTTCTCTCTTGGTGCAAAATATATATATTGTACACACACCTTTTTTTTTATCACTCAACAGAGCAAACTAGTCCATAAGTCCACGGGAATGATAATGGGTTAGTTTCATGAATAGTGAAATACAGAAACCTGTCTTCTTTTAAAAATACAATACTCAATGATATGAATATGTAATTTTTAAATTCTAACAATATCTTCTATTTTTTCTAACAATTACAGTCATAATTGTGGACCGTCTTAATTAGCCTCTTAATGTAAGTACTTAAGAAGTTTTCCAAACGTTAAAGAGGAGAGAAGAAAAATTAGGAAAAACTAAAAGAAAGTACAATTAGATTCATCCTATTTTTATATATAGGTTTTTCTTCTTTATGATTACACCTAATTATGTTGAGTTAGAGATAATAGTATAGAACCGTCGTACAAGCAGTCCAGTATGTAACAATGTGACATGAACATTTAGATTTATTTGTCTACAACCTTTCATCTTACATAACTTATAGTTTTCCCTAGTCAAAAGTGTAGAGTGATTATTTTAGTGACCTTTATTGATTTTATTTCTTTTTAATTTTTAATTGTTTTATAGAAATGTTTGTGTTAAATATGACTAGATAATTTTAATTTATTATTTTATTAATATCATATTTTTTTAATATATACTTTTTCATACTATGTTTAGGGTCTATCCGTAGACATAGAGCCCACAATTATCCAAGATATCTTAGATATATTAAGTTACAAATCTTATGTGGATTAATTTATCATAATCTATTTTTAAACGACCAAATGCAAAACAACAACCATAATATCAATATCAATGTAAGCAATTTAAATTAGATTTTATTGTGAGTAGTCAAATATTAGCGTAAATTTATAAATTTTTATGTGTATAAAAAAATGTTCAAGTAAATATATTTCTAAAAATTTTATTTTTAAAGAAGATTTTTTATTTAAAAAGATATTCCTGACTTTACTTTAGTAGATGAGATTAGGAGCATTATGAGCTTAGAAAATTTTTGTCATTTATATCTTTCTCTTTCACATTTTTTAGTCTTATCCATCAATCTTTTAAGTGTGTTTGAAGGAAATGAATTTGAGAGTGAAAAGGTAAGAAAAAGAAAGAAAGAGTAGAGAATAAGATTGTTTGAATTAATTAACAAAGAGTGAAAATCGAAAAGAAAGTAAAGAAAAATTTACGAAAGTTTATATATAATTGAATTGATAAAATAAATTTTAAAAAATAAAAAATAATATATTTATAAAATGATTAAATTATCTGAAACCCTAAACATAAATAATTAAATATTAAATGCTCTTTAAATTTTATTATTAGTATATTTATAACTTATTATAGTTAATATTTTTATTAACTATTGTTATGATATAAATTTATTTTTATTATTATTATAAATAATGATATTTATTATTATTATTTTTAACTATTACTATTATTATTTATTATTTTATTAGTAATATTATTAAATTTTTTATTGTATCAATTTATTTATTATTATAATTAATTAATATTTATTATTAAAAAATTTATGTATTATTATAAACATTTATTTTTGTCATCATTACGTCATATTTAATATTTATTAATATTATTATATTAATTTATTTTTATATTATTCATTATAATAATATTTTATATATATAATCGATTATAATATTTATAATGGATTATTTGCCCACTATGTTATAATATAATCATAATTAATTATATATTTATGTTATATGAAATATATCATTGAATTTCTGCTATATATAAAAAAATAAGATTATATGTATAATCTTTTCTTTATCCAGATGGTTTTCCACCACCCTCTTCTTCTTATTCTGAGGAACAGTGGAATATAACACAATGTAGCAATACAGTGGAATATAACACAGTGGTCCTTAATAGCAGTTCCAAAATGCTTTTAACTTGCAAACTATACTCACCTAATCTTTATCAGAATAAAAATTTGAATATCTTCACTCTTCCTTAAAATTTTGACAATCACATATTCGGTTAAACCATAAAACTAAGTCCTTATGTCTAAGAATTTGTGTACACTGTAAACATAACATGTAAAAATAAATATCTAACACTCTTTTGCTAGTATTGAAATTTTTGTACAATTTTCTCTTTCCTTAATCTACCTAAAACAAATGACTTGTTCAATCTTAAATAAATAAATCTTACTCTCTCTTAAAAAATAGGTCACTTAATTTGAAAACTAAAAACTGTATAATTTAATGGTGCGAATAATATATCTTTTTTATAAAAGCTACTAACTATAAGTGGTGGTGCTTAGAATTGTTTAAATAAATTCAGGGATATATACGTATTATTATGCAAGATAAAGGCTAAGACAATAACAGCACAGATACCTGAATTTACCAACAACCCTTCCCTAAATTTCTGTCTCCTTCCCTCTGTTCCTTTCTCTATTATTATCCTCAAAGAGAGTTTCCATTTCTTCTAACGTTTTTCCCTTGGTCTCCGGCATAAACACATAAAAGAAACCCGTAGCCAACACCATAATCCCCGCCAGCACAAAAAACATCCCTCCAAACGTTATTTTATCCGAAATACTCAAGAACGTCATGGACACCACTCCACTCACCAACCGGTTCACCGAAATCGCAAGGCTCGACCCTTGGGCCCTAAGCCTCGAAGGAAATATCTCTGACGAGTACACCCACGTGATGGGCCCAAGCCCAATAGAGAAAAACGAAACATCAGCGCACACCGCCACAATGCTCAGCAAAACGGCCCAAAGAGGCTTGGAGCTGGAGTCCTGGAGAATCTTGGAGCCCAGGCCCAACGTACACAGCGACACAGCCATCCCAGTGGTGCCCAACAGCAAAAGAGGCCTCCTCCCAAACTTGTCCAAGTAGAGAGCGGAAAGCAAAACAAAGGAACTCTTGGCAATTCCCATGATGACGTTAACCCCAAAAAGCTGTTTCTTGCTATGAATTCCGGCAGCTCTGAATACCTCCGGGCAGTAGTATACAACGGCGTCGTTTCCGGAGGCCTGCATGAAAAAGTTAATCCCAACGGCAGTAACCAGCATCTTTCTGATGGGCCGAGTGGGCCGTAACAAAAGGTCTTTCCAAACGCCCTGGCCACGCCAATTTTCCGGGCCTGGGTCCGCAGCTTTGGTTATCTGGTGAAGGCGTAATTCAGCTTCCTCGGGAGTCGTTGAGATTCTGAGAAGAACGCGTTTGGCGTGGGGGATTCTTCCTTTCATGACAAGCCAGCGAGGGGATTCGGGCATGGCGATGACCCCTAAAGCGATAGCGATTGCGGGAAGCGCTGCGAGTCCCAGCATGAGTCTCCAAGAAATGTGTTGAGGGAGGGAGGAGAGGAAGTAGTTGACGATGTAGCCGAGGAGGATCCCTAGGGTGATGAAGATTTCGGGGAGGGAGGTGAGGAAGCCACGTGTCATGGCCGGAGAGAGCTCTGCGGTGTAGAGAGGGGCTATCATGAGGGCGTAACCGACGCCAATGCCGGCCACCATTCGGCCACACAAGATGAATGCGAAGGAAGGGCCCAGGCCCATCAAGAGGGCGCCCACCAGGAACGTCATTGAGGATAAGACGATTGTGTAGCGTCTTCCAATGTAATCGGAGGTTTTTCCCGAGGCCAGTGATCCGATTAGAGAGAAGACGTTCAGTGTGCCCACCAGCACTTCCTCTTCCACCGCCGATAGTTTTAGGTTTTCTCTTATCAGCAAGGCGGCGCCACTCATAACCCCAATATCTGCGCACAGTTTCTCTCAGAAAAAGAAATGAGCGAAAAAAAAAAAAGATTAAGCGATTGAGTGACCCACCGTAGCCTAGGAGCATGGAGGTGGCGGAACCTAGAAGAGCCGAGATTACTGTGAAGGTGTTGAGGCGAGTGGGAGAGGTTTGTTTGGCGTCACCGTTCTCCATTACTTGTTTCTGAGTGAAGATGAGAGCTCTGACAAAAGGGAGAAGAGAAAAACCAACACCACATATACCAAAAAATTATTAATCAATCTAAATATAAACAAACATAATCCTTTCATGCAACATAAAAATCATACTAATGCATATCACTATTTTTTAAATAATATTATCACAATATTATTTGAATTTATTTATATTTAAAATTATTTTTTTACATTTAAAATATAATCTGAAGTTTTATTATTTGTGTTTAAGCCTGAATAACTGAGGATTATCACAATAATTTCTATGTTCGTCGTCTCTTGTCAATGGCCAAAAGTTGAGAGACATGCATTGTTAGGTATTTTTCAAATCTGTATGTTAGTTAGTCTTAATCTCACTTGGTACTTATAGACACATCCATTCAATTGAATGCGTCATTAGATGTCTTTAATTTACGAGGCTATTTCTCCTTTAATCAATGTAATTAACTAATTCATACTAGTTAAGAATTAATTATGACCAATATGAGGACTCTAAAGGGGTTTACTAACACACAAAAATGTTTGGATATTCAAACAATTGTATTCTATAAGTTTCTTGCTTATATACTTTTGTTTGGTTATAAATAATGACTTATCTATTTTTGCTCAAATTACTTATTATTTTTAATATTTATTTGATTACAGTTTAATCTTTTATGTAGCTCAAATTGAAAATTTCTTAAGATTATGGTTATATATGAAAATTAAACACAACAACATTGTAACAAAATAAATCTGATATACTAATAGTTTAAATTCATAAAAGAAATGAATGTAAAATTTAATTTAATTAATATATATTTGACAATATAACTTAGATAAATCAGTTATTAAAGTAAACAAAATAAGTTAATAAACTAATTTATAATCACAAATTAGCTTTTAAGCTTTATCAGGCAAATTTGAAATTAAAAAAAATCCACTAAAAATATAAAAGAAAAAGTCTTTTTTTTAAACCATTAATAATTACATTTAATAATTTATGTAAGTAATATATTGTGAAAAGAATATTACTAGTAATTTGAAATAATATAAAATAAATAATTTTGAAGCATTAATGAGAGGCAAGGAAAGCTCATTTTCATTGAATGATAGGAATGGATGGGTGTCGGTTTGGCTTCGTAAAGTGTGAGTGGAGGAGAGGAAACGCGTGCCACAACTCTAAACAGTACAGGGTAGGAATGGCAAAACGGGATATTCGGCCGTTCCGTCACTTTTTATCCCATTCACTGTGGGTTTGTTAAAAAGTAAAATTGGTTGAAAATTTTGTTCTCTTTCATTAAAAAGTGGACCGCTTCATTAATTTTTCTTTAATTTTTCTATTTTTAAATTTGTTGTTATTTATATATACTAAAAACACATTAGATCAGATTTTTTACGTTCAATTAATTAATTTTTAATAGAATATATTAAAATAATTACTACTTTTATATTTTAAATTATTCCTTTATAATTAATAATTGAAATTTAAGCAGGACAAATCGAATTAAACTCACAGAATAAAATACCAATTTGATCAACTAAATTTTGGTAAGCCAAAGAGTTAATCGACTAGTCAAAGTTCACTTTACTACCCATATATAATAAAAGAAAAATAAACAATATATATATATATATATATATATATATATATATATATATATATATATATATATATATATATATATATATATAATATATTTTAATTAATTACATTTTTTTTTTATATAAAAAATATAAATCATAAATAATAATTTTTT
>Ga0099824_1004557_pt1:15000-19899 | contig 19899 bp, 13 predicted proteins | sample SiratrowhiteBW_FD_76837 | JGI IMG/M metagenome (GOLD analysis project Ga0099824, IMG submission 76837) | Root nodule microbial communities of legume samples collected from California, USA - Siratro white BW | ecosystem: Host-associated > Plants > Roots > Nodule | place: USA... | reverse complement strand
CGGCTGATCACCAAAATAGTGTCTCTGAGCAATAGATAGTGTGGGATATTAAAGAGAAAAAAAAAAATGTCCCGAGCAAATACATTTGAGGAATTTTGTAAGATCGGGTCACTTTCTCCCTTTTTTTTTTTTTTTTTTTTTTTTTTTTTTTTTTTTCTTTTTTTTTTTTTCTTTTTTTTTTTTTTTTTTTTTTTTTTTTACATTCTCAGTTGTAATGCATTTACTAAAATACTAAAAAACCTCACTCATTTCATAACATAAACCTTACTGCTTTCAGAACATATTGAAAATGTTCTACATTATGTGTTCTGGCTAGATTTTGGAACAGTCTATCCAAAAATACATTCTAAATTTTATTGTTTTCAGGAGCTTGTAAGTATTAGCTTAGTAGTGGTTTACAAGTTAGGTTTGGTTTTCGTAACATAAACATTTTTTTTTCAAAAACAGAAATAAGAAAAATATCTGACTTTTAAAATTGGTTTATACATAAGTTAAAAGTATAAAATAATTAAAAAATTATATGAAAGCTTCACTAAATTACTTGGAGTATAATTTAATTTTAGTTTATTTAAAAGCTCATTTTAATTGTCATTCATATTCTTCTATGTTAAATGGGGTTTGTGAAAAATTCATCCAAATAAATCCATAGTATTAATTAAAAGGAAGTTCATTTAGTTATTGTTGGATATGTAATTGCAGGCACCCAGACGGTGTTCTTTGTCCTGAACACAGTTGCAGCACTTGGAACAGTAATGACGTTCAAACCTTTCCTTGTCGAAAAGAGGAGAACACCAACGGATCAGTTACACTGATTCCAATTAATTTTGCTGAAGACATTTTACAGAATTTCTCAGATTTTGCTGTCTATCATAGGTAGCATCAAGCTTTTTATCATGAAGACTAGTGATTATCAAAGCTAGATTGAGTAATATGGTTTTTCTAAAATTTTGGTCTTTTATTGTTTGGAAGATTTTTTTGAGTTGTTTTTTTTTTAATAAATAGGGCAATTTGGATGAGAAGATTTCAAATGTGAAGCTTGAGCTTCTTCTTTTTTTGTCAATGTAGGTTTTACATAATTTATAGATTTGAAATTTGATAAGTGTCAATTTAAATTTAACTAACAAAATCATGATACTTATCCGTATTTAATAGATTAATTTTTTTTTACAAAAATTTAAATAAATATAGGTTTTATATAATTATTATATTTTAATTCTAAATGCATTTTTTTTAGAAAATTAGAAAACAAAGAAATTGCTACTGAACATTCTAATAATAATGTTTGTCTAGTAATTTTTAATTAGATGTTAGTTACCATGTCTCATGATCAATGGAACACGTTAAAAGTAAAATTCACGTATACTATTCTTATAATATTTCAATAATTATTTCTAATCTCTCAACCGATATTGTTTTTAAAATAATCATTGCCAAGGTTTTTCCCTATCAGTGATTGTGAGTGTTCCTATGATTTCTTCAGCTTTTTGTTCGATTTACAAGGATTATTTAATATTTCAAAAAATACATTTTATGACACTAACATTTTAATGTTCTGGTATTTTCATTTATGATATGTGATATATAGTAACTCAGATTAACATATTTCGTACGTGCCTGATACTTCATCCCAAGTTTCTTTATGATATCTCAAATTTGTAATAAATACACATTTGCAAATATATGATTATATTTTAGGTTTATGATAAATAATGTATACAATGGTATAATGCTATTTTTAATCATTAATAGCTTTCTAAAATTAATTCAAATTTAATTAGCAATAACATTCTAAAATATAAGTTTAAATAATTAACTTATTATCATATTTATCTATTTTTTTTTAAAGAATTTGTATTTTTATCGATAATATTGAAAAGGAAAAATAAGCATCCATTTTAAAACTAAAAGGAAAAAAAATATCATTTAAGTTATGTAGATGAATATAATTTGGCATTTACTTGTTGCAACCCCATTCTCGAACCCGCACCTTACGATCGGGTGAAATTATTGAATTGTCCCTCCGCTCCTCTCTCACTACACTCCGTCGTGGCTGTCACCAACACTGTCATCGTTGTTACACCATTACTAGTGCAGAAGAAGAGAAGGAAAATACTATAGTTAGAAGAAGAGAAAAGAAAAATTTATTTGTGAAAGCTCATTCCAGAAACCTCATTTTATTAAAACGCATTTTGAAAGGCATTATATACATTTTTGGAAAGTTTATTCTAAAAATCTTATTTAAATAACTTGTTCTAGAATATATTTAGTGTGATCTAAAAATTTATTTTGAAAATTTTGTTCTGAAAATGTTTTCCTGTTTTAAGAAAAGTGTTCTGAAATATACTAAAAGTGTGTTTAAAAAAAAATCTAAAACAGGTAATCCAGAAGTCACTCTACAAAATGATAAAATAATCATTTTAAAAATTATGGTGGTGTAGGTTCAAATTGAAGAGGTGTAGAAAGCAATTGCCATATAATTTCTCCTTCACATCATAATACATCATCCATGGTGTGCCACCATTGTTAATATCTTATTAGTCATATATGATATCACTGTTCAAAGTCATCCATTTTAGACTACTAAGAACAATAATTGCAAGGTTTGGTGATTTCCGTATCCAAATTGGATTTCAACACCACAATCCAAGATTAAGTTCCGGCCCCCACGTTACCTAATTTCTTATAAGATTAAATTATAATGCTCATAAAAAATATTATTTTTTAAATACTTAATTAAATTTTTAGTTTCATACAATAGGGAATTTTTAGTTGCGCATACTTAAAAGTAGAAGCTTTTATTCAACGTTGAAAAGAATTAGAACAAATGGAATCATTTAAAATTAAAATGTCTTCATGGATGTGATTTTTTTGCTTATGCAAAGCAAGGTTTGAGATAGTTATTTTTTTTTTTTTTTTTGTTTCTTTTATTCAAATCATGAATGAAGGATCTTCTCATATCATTTTTATACATACTTTTCTTTATTTTCATCGAAATGAGAATTTAGTAACACCTCTTGTCTCACCTATTCTTGATTCCAACATTTTTCATTCATGAAACATATTTAACATTATTGTTCTAAGTGCTAAGAATAAACTTGAACTCATAGACGACATTAGGAGAGAGTTTGTAGAGGAAGATGTTTCTATCAAGCTTAGAAACATTGTAATAAAATGGTTCTTTCATGGCTTGCTCATTTGCTTTTTTCAAGCTGAAGCTATTTGAAATGATTTAAGATTCAGGATTTTTGAAGAAGATCTTTTAAGGATGTAAATGGAAGCTTCCTCCTTAAAACAAGGAGAGCTAGTTAGTTTTCTACCAAACAAGGATACTTCATCCCAAGTTCCGTCAAATTTGTAATAAATAAACATTTGCAAATATATGATTATACTTTAGGTTTATGATAAATATTTTATACAATGATATAATGCTATTTTTAATCATCAATAGTTTTCTAAAATTAATTCATATTTAATTATCAATAACTTTCTAATTATTAACTTATTATCTCATTTATATATTTTTTAACAATTTATATTGTTATCAATAATATTGCAAAAAATAAGCTCCCATTTTAAAACTAAAAGAAAAAAAAACCATTTGAGAAGTTATCTAGAGGGATGAATATAATTTGCCATTTACTTGTTGCACCCTATTTTTCAATCCACACCCCACAATTAGGTGAAATCATAGAATGTCCACTTCGATCCTCTCTCATACTCCTGAGCAGAAGAGAAAGAGAACACTGCAATTAAAAGAGCAAAGAATTTCGTTTTATAAAGCTTGTTCCATAAAACTCATCATATAAAACACATTCGGAAAAGGTATTATATACATTTTGGAAAGTTTAGTTTGTTCTAGAAATCCTATTGCAGAAAGATTGTTTTGTAATGTATTTTATGTCTGTAAATCTTATTTTGAAAATCTTGTTCTAAAACTGTTATCCTATTCTGAAAAGCGCCTGCATTTGTTGTTTAAGTATTTGTGTAAATTATTTTCAGCTTTTTTTTTTTTAACATCTGTTAACAACTATTTTTGTTTTATCTACTTTATAAACACGCCTTCTCATGTTTTATGTATTGATTTTCATTTTAACGAGAACTTATCTGTTTTCCTTTAGTGTTTCTTCATTAATTTGTTTGTTTTCGTCTAGTTTATGACTTATGTTGTTTAAGTAACATCCAACACCTTGTTGCATGAAGATTCAATTATTGCAACGGAAAGTGTCTCATGTTTTTAAGATGGTATCATCGAAATGAGAATCGTAGTGAGCGTCAACCAATAATAATAATAATAATAATAATACATCATAATTATCATCTTCATTATTATTATCATAATTGTCATTATTATTATCGTTATTATCATCATTATTATCATTGTTATCATTATTATTATTGTCATTATTATCATCATTATTATTATCATTATCATTATTATCACCATTATTTAAGAAAATAAAACAATAATAGCATGATCTATTAGTAAAAAGAATATAAAAATAGACAACTTTGATGTGAAAATAAATATAATGAAATTGAATAGAAAAGTACTTACAACAGGGAAGCAAATTGAGAAAACATTCTTGAAATCACAAAGATGTTATTACAAATTTTCAAAGTGAAATAGTAGAAAGACATTCTAAATGTTCTTTACAAAGAGGCTTCTTTATATAAACATCTTGATAGATTCCTTTTTACAACATGACAAAGATAAATTATTTATGATTGTAGCCATCTGGCCACTAACTTTTAATTATAACATGTGGACAAATTTATGACAGACTAACTTTTACATTCTTCAAGCTTTATGAGATTCTTGTTGAGGATGTGGACTGGACGATGATGATTCTGCTTCTAAGTTGTCTTGATTTGATCCATGTATGGATATATTGTTAGTTG
>Ga0099824_1004557_pt1:0-10000 | contig 19899 bp, 13 predicted proteins | sample SiratrowhiteBW_FD_76837 | JGI IMG/M metagenome (GOLD analysis project Ga0099824, IMG submission 76837) | Root nodule microbial communities of legume samples collected from California, USA - Siratro white BW | ecosystem: Host-associated > Plants > Roots > Nodule | place: USA: California... | reverse complement strand
AATAAAAATAAGATTAAGTTAAAAATTAAACACAATAAAATCTAAAATATTTAAATAAAAATCATAATTCACATATAATTTTGATCCACATAGTTATTTAACAAATTAATTAACTTATTATTAAAAAACAATATTTAAATGAAATTTTATATAAAAAATTATTCAAATTGAATTCTCCTTCTTTCCAAAATTAAAAAGAAAAAACTACCACTCTAAAAAACATGTCTTAGAACTCTAGTGAATATAAATTAATCCCCCAAACTTTACCTTGTCCCACAACCTACAATTACTATGCTTATGTTCTTTTTCTTTTACATTTTCTTGTTTTTAATATGCCATCTCTTTCACATAGCCTTGTCTTTGCTTAATTAATAAAATAGCTTTTGCTCTAAGTTTTCATTTTTTTTACAACATATCCATAAAGAACATCTTCTCCTACTTCCTTCTTTTCCTTAGTCAAACTCTTCAACAAGAATTGCAGCTACTTGTTTCCTGCAATAAACAAAAAAATGTTTCTATCCCAATCCATAAAAATAAAAATAAAAAATCAAACAAAAATACATAACCATTAATGAAAATTACTTACATTTCAGTGAGCTTCTCCATAACTTTTTCCTTGCATTCTCTGAACTATGAAAAGTCAACAAAGTTATTTAATTCCCAAATTTGCTCAAAATGTTTTTTTTTTTTTCTAGAGATCAAACCTTGTAATCCATCGTTACCATCCAACCTTCACTAATAAACATAAACTGAAAACCCAACCATTAAACACAACATTTTGTTTTTTTTTTTTTATTCAACTTTTACACTTAACTAGTGAATAAATATATGTGGAACCAACGTATTTGATAACTACACCAACACATTTTAATAGAGACACAATACAACATAAACACGTCATCACTTATAAAAAACCTACTAATGACACTGACCATTTTAAAGAAAAAATGAAAGACCAAAAACAAAACAACAGATCATTAATTAAAAAATTAATTAAACCTATTTTTTTCTCGTAAAATCCTGATTTTTATTATAATAAAAATAAATAAATGATATCAATAAAAAGAAGAATGATATTAGTAACAAAATTGTATTATTATAACAACAAAAGTTAATAATTATTAGCGATAAAGTAAAATAACATAGTAATAAAAGATTTTTTTTAATTTTTAAATTCAAAATAATCTATTTCAACTATTTTTCTTGTACTAAATAATTACTATTCTCACTTTCTTTTTTATTTTTTCTTTCTAAACTTATTCTCTCTTCCTTCATTTTTTTTTTCTCTTTATAAAATATACATTAGATTGTTTTTGGATTATGGAAACAGCCAATAAAAAAAGGTGAGATGAGTGTAGTACAACTGGTAAGGTAGAAAGGGCGAAATCAAGCTTGAAAACTGGATGTGGGGTCCATCTCTCTACACCTTCTGCCCTTTTGTCAGAAGAAAAGGTAATAAAGTGTCATTTATAAACCTCACATGTTCATGCAGAAAGAAAAACCAGTGGTCAGGGTTTTTCGAAACAAACTTTCTTGCTAATATTTGTTTTAAGGGTCAGAATATAAGTGTGAATTTATACATTTAAATGAAAAAACTGAAAATAAATATGTAAAAAAATTCATAAATTTATTCTTTTGAAAACTATTTGTTTATGGTTTATTAGTATTGAATGTCTCCTCAAACTATTCTACATGTAGGATTTTTATTTTTTTTTCAAAATAATGTAAGTTTGTAAGACATTTACTGAATTGAATGTATGGTAAAAATAAATTACTCATGTTAACTGTAAAAAAAAGTCTTATATACATAATATAATTTTAGATTTATAAAAATAAAGTTGTGTAAACTTGATATGATTTTAATAAAAAAATTAATATTGTTTTTTTTTCTTATTTAAACTGTGAGCTTGATATAATTTTATTTAAATAAAATAAAAAATATAAATCTCAATTAATATTACTTAATTTTTTTATATATAGAACTATTTCACATCTCTGTCGAAGTATGCCAATCATACACGATTGTTTTCAAAAATAAGCATGCACAAGACATTTTTTTTTCAAAATTTATCTATTCCAGCTGTGTAAAAATTGCAGTATTTTGAAAACAAAAAACCCACATGTAGTCCATCAATGTGGAAGGAATTCATTCCTGAAATACAGAGTTTTACTTTTTTTGGAAATTTCTTTTAATAAAATATTAATTTTAAGATTGGCTTGAAAAGATAGTTTTTGTTTATATTACTTGATTGTACTGCAAAATTAGCTGAGAATAGGTGAAAGCTTTAACATAAAGAAAGTTTGTTTATGTGTGGCCTCATGCATGTTATGGCCAAAGTTTATTTATTATGTGGTCTTCTTTTATCCTCTACCACCTAACTATGCGGCCATCAAACGGGTCCTTATCAAAATAATTAATTTTTTTTTTACTTTTTAATAGATAACAATATTATTTATTTATTTATTTAATAAATAATTAAATAATTTCCCCTTTTATAAATAACAACTAAATAATTATTAAATTTAAATTATAGTTTTTATTTTTTAATTAATTATTCAAAAATTAATGAAATTATAAAATTATATATATTTTAATGCAATAAAAATATAAATATACATCCTAGTTATGTATAATGATTATTGATTGTGATTAATGAATAAAAGTTTCATATTGTAGTAATTTTATAAGGATAAAATACTACTTTTATTGATAATTATTTTATATCAAGAATTTTATATTTTTCAAATAAATAAAATAATATTTTAATTTTATTTTATTTTATTTTTTGATTTCCTTATTATTCTTTTTCCCCAAAGCAATAGTTAATAATTTTTGTAATCGAAGAAAGCCATACAAATCTTGAGACAAATTACAAATTCTTAAATGCATCAGATATTATCAACTTATTAGTCACCAGATGTGCTCAAAGTTTCAGAATAAGTACTATTTCTATGTTTTCTCTTAATTCTTCTTACTTTTATTTCAAAGACTAATTTGACACTAAACAAATTTTTTTTATTAATGCAATCAAATTTTCCATCTTTACAAAACTAAATATAGAGCATATAAGGTATTCACTTGGTCAAACATTCACCATCTTTTAAGAAAGATCAAGGATCAAACAAGTTGAACTAAAAACGTGTTTAAACAAAAAATTAAACAAGTTAGCACAAATTTTAATTCGAACCTTACCTAGTCAAATTAGAGCCACAGGTGTCTCACATTCTCACATATTCGACTTCAAAATATGTAACTAATAATCCGCAATAATGTTGTCTTCACTTCCGACATCATTCTCGTCTTTTCTCGTTTGACGTAAGACCCTTTTGTTTTGTTATCACTTATTTTCTCTATTTTAATCACAGTTATGAGGTTAGATACATAGATTCAATAGCCTCATACCCAATAACAATTCTTTCTTACAGAACTTTTCCACCTTCTTCATTGCCCCTATTGCTCATTTTTTCACTGTGACGTGTGCAATGATGCCACTAGTTTTGTTCACCTACGGCTCTGTAGAGCAATTCTCATGTGCCATCATATAACATGTGAGAGAGAGCAGAGTTTGCTTGTCGGGTTCATAGTTTTGCATTGTAGCGAGAACAGTTTCTATTGGTTCTCCTTTGGTTGTGTATGTTTGTTTCCTCAGCTTTTGTGATTCTTCATTATGTGTTTCAAAACAAAGTTGCAATCTTTTCTGATAATCTTTTCTGGGTTTGAACGTTTATGCATGTAAAAGAGGGACCTGAGTGAAACAAGTTGCAGGGTTCTATTCAATCACAGACATGGGAGAGGAAAACGTTAAGCAGCCATTGTTGGGGAGGAAGAAGTATTACGAGAACTGCCCCGGTTGCAAAGTGGATCAAGCCAAAGAGTTGAATGAGGGACAAGGTGTACCCATTAGAAATCTTGTCGTCATATGGATATTGGTGTTGTCTAGCGGTAAACATTTCACTCTATTCTGATGAGCATTTTAGCTTCTGGAAAAGTTGGCTGTTCCTGTTTTGTGTTGTTGTTGGGACTTTTGGGGTGTTTGTGAGTGCAATGTTTGCTAATGCTACTGTTCTTGCTACTAACTAAATGCTTAGATTCCTTAACTTGGTGTTAACTGTGAAAGGGCCTTTCTCATGAGAATGATCTAACTTTTTTTACTGTTCTTATCATCTTTTGCATCATTTAAACAATTTTGCCTATTGGGGTTGCTAAAAGTTCAGTCAAGTAGGAAAAGATTTGGTGGTTATTCAAAACTGAAACTGAATATAAAGTTCACACGTTGCCTTAACAGTTGGTCTTAAGCTAAAACTCCAATACTGGTATTTTTCGTGCAGAAAATTGAGAAAAGGACCCCCTTTAATGGTGTCTGATTAAGTTGACGTGATTATTTCATCTTTGTCTTGAATGTGTGACATTGTGTAGCTTAGCTAAAAAGAGCAGTGCCTTCTGATCCCGTAATATTTTGAAAGGAAAATCAGCATTTGTTTCTTTGTTTTACCAGTTGGCATTATTCTGTTTCTCTCAATTATTTGGAACTTCTTAGACTACTCTGATATGACTTTATTTTGTCCTCTGCAGCATTGCCTATATCATCTCTGTTTCCGTTCCTTTATTTCATGGTAAGTTTAGCTATCAATTGAACTCTATGTATATTTTGATCTTGTGACATTGTTCGAAGTTCTATGAATACATTTATTTGAGTGCTTAAACATCATTTTCAGCTTTTATTTATTTTTATTCATAATTTTAAATTGAAGAATTTTTAATAAGGGAACCTCAAGTAAATCCTCACAACATATAGCATTTCAAAAATGAATCTAAGTATCAATTCAATTAATAATCATCACTTTCAGGCATAATACAAGAAAATGGTTTCACAATGTTGGAGTACTGCACTGATAAATTGCATGCCAAAGCCAATTTTGAAGTCATTACTGCTCTCTGTTCTGCTTTGTCATTTGTTATGAAATACTTACAAAACCAAATCTGTGATTAATGTTTAACTTATGTCATGGATGCACATAATACATATCCCGGTTCCTCAATAATGGAACATTTATTTTCAGGTAAGGGATTTTCATATTGCGAAAACAGAAGCTGATATCAGTTATTATGCTGGTTATGTCGGTAAGCTCACTTCTGATATTTTCAGTTTCTTGGAGTCTTCAACAATCCTTGTAAGTTACTTATTAGGGAGGCCTGTATGATAAAAAATGTTGCAGGTTCTTCATTCATGCTTGGCAGATGTTTGACATCTGTATTATGGGGAGTTGTTGCTGATCGCTATGGTAGAAAGCCTGTAATTATTATAGGGGTTGTTGTAGTGTAAGTATATCTGTCAATGAATTGGTGCTTTCTCTATATTTGTTCAGCTTCCTATAATTCTCAATGCTTACTCTATTTCAGTATCATTTTCAACACACTATTTGGCCTTAGCACAAGTTTTTGGATGGCTGTTGTTACCAGATTTCTTCTGGGAAGTTTAAATGGTATGCTTGGACCAGTGAAGGTATCATATTTTTAACACCAAATAATTAGCAGTTTCAGATATTTCATGTTCAATCTGGTTTAAACTTTGGTTTATACATGCCTGTTTGCCTAACTCCTTTCTTTAACAGGCCTATGCCACTGAACTTTTTCGGGAAGAATACCATTCTCTAGGACTCTCAACTGTTAGCATCATCATCTCTTTTATACTATTAGTTCTTAGAACTACATTTCCACAATAATAATAATTCAAAGTGTGATTTGCTTTCAGGTCAGTGCAGCTTGGGGCACAGGTTTAATCATTGGCCCAGCATTGGGAGGCTATTTGGCTCAGGTACTTTCTACTCTTCCCCATCTGAAATATAACTATCAGATGCAACTTGCATAAAGCCTTTAATTTTGTATATACTGTTAGATGAGTTTGTTTTTCAATTGAAAGACTTCTGGCTTATTAAGAACTTCAATGCCTGAAATTCTATATTTAATTGAGGAATATAAATTTTAAAGTAGTCTATCTGCCATCAAGAAAAAATGGTCTCATGCATGTTTTTTTTTTACATTTTGCATTGATAAGTACTCGAGTTTCTGTGTGAGTGTGTAATGTGCACATTTATCACATGTTTATCTAATATTGGGAATATTTTCATTGTAGCCAGTAGAGAAGTACCCAAATGTATTTCAAAAGGATTCCATTTGGGATAAGTAAGTGGAGTTTGGATTCAATTGTCCTCTCTTCTTTGTCTTTTTATCATTTTATCCCTTTAATGATGCTCTGATTTTCATTTACCAAAACATATAAATCATTGTGCAGGTTTCCATACTTCTTGCCCAACCTTGTAATATCAGCATTATCATTTATAGTACTTATTTGCTGCTTCTGGATTCCGGTATGTTTTTATGGTTCTTCATTGAGTACATATGCTTCTATCTTCTTTGTGTTTTGTGGATTTTTAGTCTTCTAACAATTTTATGATGACTTTTTATAGTGTAGAGCCATCTTCAGTGGCTATATTGTCTAATTTGTCTCACAGATTAATATAATTGTTTAAAATACCTACAGGAAACACTTCACAAACACAGTGGTAGCGATGAGTCCATAGACGATGCCGAAGCTTTAGAAAATGGAAACAATGGAGCTGGCACAGACATGACAATCCAAAAGAATGAAAACCTCCTCCTGAATTGGCCCTTAATGTCATCTATCATAATTTATTGTGTTTTCTCACTTCATGATATTGCTTATCAAGAGGTATTACTCATTGGTGCTTGATGGTGTTACAAATTGTCTATGCATTTCATTTGATATATCTTGTTTAAATTTTCCTGATTTTTATTCTGTGTTTAAGTGAACAACATTCATTCATCTTGCTTTCTTTAGGTTTTCTCATTATGGGCTGTCAGTCCTTCAAAGCTGGGGGGTTTGAACTTCTCAACAAATGATGTTGGTGACGTTCTTTCAATAACAGGTGCATCTCTGGAACTAACAATTGATACTTATTACTGTGACAATACATGTTTCCTTCCTAACTTTTCATCCGCAAAGATTTTATGCATTTCATGAGGCCTTACTGTAATTTCCTTCTGGGGTTTTTCTTACTTTGTTGATCTTGTTGAATGAATTTTACTGATTTGGATTGCCAAACTTAGGTCAAATAATGTTTAGACATGTCTTGTTCATTTCCATAACTTCGTTTTGAGAATGACTTCCTCGACCTGTGGTCATATTCCGAATGTGGCTTTGTAAATTCACATATGTTATAGACATAACAAATATCATATTTTTCTGTGCTAAATGTTGTTTTATATGGTAAAAATTTCTTTGATCTCCAAAGGTTAGTAATTCAACTATTTATTAAGTTGGTCAAACTGAAGTCATAAGATAATACGTCTATTCTAAGCTTTATATTGCCAATTTTTTCTAGTTACAATTCCAAGATGCTATAACTTTGACTGCAATGTTCTTGTATCTTTCTCTTTATAAAAGAGGAAGCATGAAAGGTAGACCATTTTGCATGATAATCAGTTTGGAACAGTATTGACATCGCAGGATACCACTTGAACTTCCTTTAGTTCTAAACTTTTACAAAATTGTTTGCATTTTGGGTTTGAGAGTGACAAAGATGTAGAATTTTTTTTGCCTTTGGTGTTGATCTTTATTGTCGTATTGTACAATTGATAGTTTGTATAATTACTTACTTCTCAAATGTTCAGGTGCTGCACTTATCATTTACCAACTTTCGGTCTATCCAACTGTGGAAAGAGCTTGTGGACCTGTTGGACTTGCCCGCACTACAGGGGTTAGTTTTCATCAAATTGTAGCTATTATTTCGTTTTTAACATTTCAATTTTTTTTGTTACTTGAAATATGTCTTATTAGTTTGGTTCCATGTGCAGGCGTTATCAATTCCTCTTTTGCAAAGCTACCCCCTCATAGCATTGTTGTCTGGCGTAGCACTAACCATAGTCTTAGTTATTGCTTCAGTTCTAAAGAATATCCTGTCTGTAAGTGCACCTCTTTGTTTATCAGTGATTTTGAGTGTTTAAACTGATTCAGAAAAGTTTTATATGTTACAAATTTGACTGATTGTACTCTTTTTGTTGGATTTAGGCCACCATTATAACTGGTTTGTTCCTCCTACAAAACCGAGCAGTGGTAAATTTTTGGATTATTGCAATTTTTATTCTATACAATGGTTGAGTTGAGACTATTTGTTGATGGAACTGTAGCATTTATGACATATTTATTTGAAAAACAGGAACAACACCAAAGAGGGGCAGCTAATGGCATTTCTATGACCGCCATGTCTCTATTCAAAGCTATTGGCCCTGCCACAGGCGGTACAGTGTGAGTGTTCCTGTGACATGTTCAGCTTTTATTAGACTTACATGTCAGTTCAAAAAAATGTCAAATATACTTGCATGTTAATACACAGGTTTTTCATTTGATCTGTCTATAATAACACAGAAGATTAATCTAATTCATCTTTTTCAGTACTCCATTCTATGCACCTTTATGATATGGTTTTTTCATAGTTAACTAGATTGAAAGATATAGATAGCACATTACCTGTCAATGTATCCCTTGACCCTTGTTGGCATAGAATCATACTGAATAGAAATTACTCCACTCCACTTTGATCCATTAGCAGTTGACAAAGTTTTCATTAGTAGTTCTTAACTACATACTTTCTTACCACAAATATCATACATTAAGAATTATCTCCAATTTTCTCATATGATGATGGTGAATGTAGATTAACTTGGTCACAAAAGCGAATGGATGCTTCATTCCTCCCAGGTATGATACTCTACTAATTTATTTGACTATAGCCTTTAATGAAGCTTTTTATCTGTGTGCACATGAGATATTGCATTTATTTCTATTATCTAAACAAAGAAAAAGGTAAATGCAGAATAAGATATGTTTGAGTATACAGTATGTATGTGGTTGTATAATTAAGTATTGTCTAGCTATACCATGATGTCAATGTAGTTGTTAAGAGTATTGATTCTTTTGCTAGGAGCTACCTTACTGATGTACATTTGTTTGACTGCAGGCACCAATATGGTGTTCTTTGTTCTGAACATAATTGAAGCAGTTGGAATAATAATGTTGTTCAAACCATTCCTTGCTGAGAAGAAGAAAACACCCTCAGATCAGTTACACTGATATCAATAATTTTTGCTCAAGGCATATAGCATCTCCCTGGAATGTTACTGTCTATTACAGTGATGGTAACTAGATGCATGAACTGTCATATTAAAGTTAAATTGATGGAACCAATTCAATTTGTAACTTGGCTTAAAATAGGAAGGAGAAATCCAGGGAAGTGTATAGGGAAAGGCCAATTAAGCCTTACACCCCACATTTTTTTTCAATTGTTTCAATGTAGTATAATATGCTTCTTTTACCAGTATTCCCTATAATTATATACTACTTCACATATCATTTATAAGGAAACAGTATTACTAAGGAAATCATGCATTCGATTTTCTAATCTCTATTTTTTTTCTAGAATTTTTTTAGTTATTAATATTAATTATATGATCAAAAATTAAACATTAATTAATGTTAGGTATTTTTAAAGAATATTAAATATAGTAAAAATGTTTTTTCTTCTTCCGAATTAGAACAGAGGAAGTATTATTTGACTACATATTTGTTATTACGATATTTTTTTCATTTGAATGGATTCAACGTTCCATAATATATATAGTCTATTTCATAGTGGATCCAACGAAGAGTCCATACAAGGTATATGGTATTTCAAAATACTGACTATACAGACATATATGTAAAATATATTTATACATATATTTATTTACAGAATAAAATTTAAATTAGATGTCCAGAGGTTATGTAAAATATATTTATTTGCAGAACAAAATTCAAAGTAGATGTCCAGTTAAAATATATTTATTTGCATTCTAATACCGGCGCTTTTGTTTATTCATATATATATATATATATATATATATATATATATATATATATATATATATATTATTTTTTTTATT
>Ga0099824_1004554_pt1 | contig 19906 bp, 18 predicted proteins | sample SiratrowhiteBW_FD_76837 | JGI IMG/M metagenome (GOLD analysis project Ga0099824, IMG submission 76837) | Root nodule microbial communities of legume samples collected from California, USA - Siratro white BW | ecosystem: Host-associated > Plants > Roots > Nodule | place: USA: California... | reverse complement strand
CTCTTTTTTTTTTTTTTTTTTTTTTTTTTTTTTTTTTTTTTTTTTTTTTTTTTTTTTTTTTTTTTTTTTTTTTTTTTTTTTTTTTTTTTTTTTTTTTTTTTTTGCGTTTAAAAGCACTCTGACATTATCGTTGAGTGTTGGTCATTGTGGTTGTAGGAATTTTGGTGGATTTGGACTGTAGGAGAAATCAGAATAGGGAGAACCATCAATATGACCAAGGCACTCTGACTTAGACTTCATCGAAAAGGGGGGTTGCCATGATGCTTTGACATGAGTCTTGACCAAATTTCTTATGCGAACCAAATGTATAATTTCTCTCTTAAATTCATAGGTAGTTTGGTTGGATGAGATCTTTGAGTATCAAAAGCTAAAATCCATTTCAAATTTTCTAAAAGATCGTCACTCCCTGTATTTTAATAAACATTAAAATAAAATAAGTGTGGTACTGAAATTGAAAAAAAAAAATCTCCCTGCACTAAATATAATTACACTAAATATAATTATTTAAACTTTAGTTGGATATGCCTTTTCTTTGGCATGTCACTTTTAGTAGTTGTACATTGAATATAATTAAAGTAATTATAATATCTTAAACTTTGCAAGTTATTAAGTAATAAATAAAAAACAAATATATCTTATATTTTTAAACTTAAATTATTTACATTTTCTTCATTTATATGTAAAGCATTTATTTAAAGATATAAATTTGTTAGTTATTTATATATTCATTCAACATGATTGATACCTAATTATTACATAATAACTCAAGTATTATTTAAAAAACAATGTTTGTATATAATTTCTAAAGTTGTTTTGGTTTCCACATTGAAATTTCACTCTAGAACTGAATTTATTCACCAGCTGGTTCCTACAAGGAGAAATAAATCATTTATTAGTATGAATTTAAAAATGTTATTTTACTGTGAATTTTATTAACTTTTTATTATAACTTTCTCTTTGAAACACAAAGAAGTTAACCAGTAATTATAGGAGCTTAACGAAAATGCTAATAAAAGTGTTTGGATAAATAATAAAACAGCATATGTTTTAAAATGTCTGTTCTTATTTAAAAAAAAATAATATTTCTATTGGTTGTATGTTTTACGAAAATAAAATTATACTTTTAAAAAGGGGAAAAGATTAATTATCATGAACTGAAGTAATTGAATATTTCCGATGAATAAAGTAGTTAATTGCAAAACAAACCATAGTTAATAAAGTATGAAACTCGCGCGGGAATGTTGATCTCATAAATAACTGCTCAGAAGATCTACTTGGGGAAAAAAAAATCTAAGACTCATTCAGGATTGATATTGACATTTGTAAATCCCAAAAGGAGCTGTACATGGAGAAAATATATGAACATGGTTTAAAACAATACGAGGAGCGGGGAGTGAAGCTGAGAGACATTCTTGCTAAGGAATATGCGTCCTCGAGACAGAAAGCAAAATTCCATTGGCTGAGGGATGAAGATCACAATAAAAAACTTGTCCATGCTACTGCAGCCAAGAAGTACAACAAACTGCACAAGCTGGAAGACGAAAGTGGAGTTATCTCTGATATATTGCAAGAATTATTTTGGTAACAGGTCTAGTAGGGGTGACTTGAGGAGGTGCTGCGAAATGTTAGTAATAGAATCAAATCAATATGTTAGTTTAACAGGCCTTTTTAGGCGGGGGAGTTTAACAAAGTTCTCTTTCAAATGCATTCTGATAAGGCCCCTGTCCCAGATGGGCTAAAGCTGGCTTTCTATTAAAATTTCTGGCGTATTTGTGGGCAGGATTATTTTTCAGGCAGGTCGGAACCAGTTAGAAGGAGGTGCCCTACCTAGTTAGTTGAATGAAACTAACATTGTATTTATACCCAAGAAAGAGAACCCCTCCTCTACGAAAGACTTGCTCACTATTTGCAATGTTTTTCAAGGTTGTCTCCAAAATTCTGGCTAATAGGCTTAAACACTATCTGGAAAAGTGCATAGCTCCGGAGCAAGCTGCTTTTGTGGAATTTAGATTCATCACTTGGTTGCTTAGAACATATGAAGTGGAAGAGAAAAGGAAAGGTTGGAGAAGTAGCTCTAAAGCTGAACATGAGTAAAGCCTATGACCGCATGGAATGGGGATATATTATACTATTATGCAGAAGTTGGGGTTTTGTGAATAGAGGATACATTGGATGGGCATGCGCATGCAATCAGTAAGGTTATTAATGGAGAAGGGGTCTGTCCAGTGATTCCTGAGAGATGCCTTAGGTAAGAGGATCCTCTCCTCTTATCTTTTTGTCCTAGGCTGCAACGGGTTTTCTGCGCTTATTAAGAAAGTTGAAGCTTGTGGGGATCTATAGGGTGTTCAAGTTTGTAACGGGGCACCCAGTATAACCCACTTAATGTTTGCAGATGACAGTTTCATGCTTTTTAGAGCAAATGACATTGAAAAGGATATCCTAAGTTTGTATGAAAAGGCCTCGGGACAGTCCATCAACATGACAAAATCTGAGATTTTTTACAATGCTAATACCAATCCTCAGACCTAAGAGACAATCAATGCTATCTTGGGAGTCTCCGAAAGTTTAGGTACAGGAAAGTGCTTTGAATTGTCATCCATGGTTGGGAGAAAGAAGGTAGCAAGAGTGTGGTAGAAAATAAACAACAGGTAAACATTTATCGAAAGCAGGTGCAGAAACCCATGTGAAATCTATAGCCCAAGCGATGATGTGGAATTGATGCTTACTAATCAACATACTATGACGTAGAATCTTACCCAACATTTGAAGGTAAGAAGTGAGTTTCTGCATTTGAACTGATTTTTCTATTCAGTTATGAAGCAGAAAAACTTCCAAGACAGCGTTTCCATGGCATTGTTATAAGCTACAATTGTACAAACTAATTTGATGATAACACATCCAGAATGACTCCTAACAAAAAAATCCCAGCACTCCAATGAACAATTGTGAGAAAAAAAAACAGTAAATAGTGAAATTGCATGATTGAAAGAGAAGAAGCTTCAATTCCCTATGCAGCATTCCGAATTTCCTTTTTCCTTGAGCAAACAAAACATAATCTACAGAGGCATAAATAATTGAACAACAGAAGAAAAGAAGTAAAGGAGATGAACAAAAGGCATACACGTGTTCAATATCTACTGCGGAAGAGCTTGTTGCTCTTCAAGGTTCTTGATATGAGCCTTGAGAAGCATTAGAAGTTCTCTAGCAGGAGCCTGAAGGGTGGAGACGAGAGCGGAAGAAGGGCTCTTGAGAGCCCCCAAAAGAGTGGCATAAATCTCGGCGCGCGTGGGCAAAGTCTCGAGCGTCTTAAATTCGTCGGGGCCGTAAAACTTGCCTTCGAAAACGGCGCCGGTGAAGTCGTTGTCCTCGAGCTTCTTCTCCTTCTGGAAGTCCCGGTAGGGCTTGAGGGCGGCAGGGATCTCCTCGGTGTGGACGAAGAGCCACACATTCATGCCCTTCATGCAGGGTTTCAGCGTCTCCCAGGGGGTTCCCTCCAGGGCCTTGTACACCAGCGTGTTCTTCGCCACCAGCAGCTTCGTGTTCTCCGGGAACGTCTTCCGAAGCTCCTGGAACTGCTTCACCGTGAACCCCTTGTAGTTTATGCCCGCCAGAAGGTAGCAGCTTTCCAACTGCTCCCGCACCGTCTCCACAGTTGCCTCTTTCTTCGTCCGGGGAATCGCCGCCCGGATCCAGGGCTGACGCACCGGAGGGCGCTGGGCCAGGCCGCGGGCCGGTACGGTAAATGGGTTGGTGGGCCGTGTTAGAAGTCGGTAGTGGGCTTGGGCCTTGGTGGAGGGAATGGCGAAGGTCATTGCAGCCATGGATTCCATGCTGGGAATTGGGGAAACAGAGGAAAACGCTTCTCACTCTCGTTGCCTTATCTTATCGCTTTTTCCACCTTTTGAATTTGGATTTCGGGCCACCCCGACCCAACCCTCTTCACCAATCATCACTTGACACCTGGCAATGTTTTTTCTCTTCCAAAAATCACATATAGTTATTTAAATATTAATTAATATATTATTTATTTATTTATGAATTTGGCGGCTGCAAATAAGCTAGATGAAAAAGAAAATTAGATTGAGTATAGAGTTACATGAGTTTGTGGGAATACAAGTACATAATAATTATGCTAGAGCTTTTGTTTCTTCCCTCTAAAAATCTTGGTCCAATTTGTTATGAGTTTCTTCTTCTTCTTAACAATGAAAGGACTGAGAGGACGATGCCCTGGTGAAGCTCCCTTCTGAGATTTGTATACCCTGGAAGGTGTGGTGCTACCTTCACATTTCTTGTTCTTTCTTAACTCCCTTGGTGGATTTTTTTCTCTCTTTTTCGACCAATTCTCAAATTCTTCATTCTTAACTCTCATCTTTTCTTTACCATACTCTTCCAGTTTTCTCTCGGCTATTCTGCTTTTCATCACTATCTCCTTCTCATTAGCCTTCACAGCTTCAACCCACGCCTTCGCCGCTTCAACTTTCTTGTCAGCAATTTCTTTTGCCTCCGCTGCATGCTTCCTCAAATACTCGTATTCAAACTTTGAGATCATAATAAAGGAGCTCCCCTTTGTTAAACTTCTCTCTCTCATTGCATTCTCCGTCAGAATCTTCAGCTTCTCCAAGGCTAAAACTTCTGATGATTTCACTCTTTCCAGCTCCTGCATGGCATCTTGCAACCTTTCCTCACTCTCCTTTGTATCGGACAAAGCCTTTCTAATCTCCTCTTCAGTGCCTGTAACCTCTTCCTTTATAAGCTCTTTTTCCCTTTTTGCTGCTTCTGTTTTGGACCCGAGTTCATCAAGAGTTTGTGACAAGTTAATGACTACTGATTTGGCCTTTTCCTCAGCAGCAGTCACGGCTTCTAGCTTAGATTTTGCTCTCAAAAGCTTGGAACTGAGCTTTCTAACTTTTGCAACTATTTTTGATTCCGTGTTCTGCAAATGAAACGCTTCGGCATTCACTTGCTTCAACTCATTTCTTGTAACATCCATGGAGGCCATGAACTTAAAACCTTGATCTCTGATCGAAGCTAAATCTTTCTTTGCAGCCTCTATTTCCATTTTTATAGTCTCTAACGCACCAATATCTCCTGATTCTCCTTTCGTATGTTCCATGCTTTCACCTCTTTCGACCCTTTTATTCACCAACTTCAATTCTTTCTTCAAGATATCAATATCTGACATTACCGTGGCCAGTCTCTTCTCAAGCTCTTTTGACTCGTCTATTTCCTTCATGGCCTCTTTCAACTTGTTCCTTGCATTTTCAAGAGCTTCGATGTCTCTCAATTCTTTCATAGCGTCCATCCGGGCCAATTCAACCACCACCTGTTCTTCATTGGCTTCTTCAATCTGCATCACCAGTTGTTGTGCAACTCTTGAGCATGACTGCACGTTGGATCTCGATGCTTCAATTTCCTTCTCCGCTCGCAGTTTCTCTTCCAGAACAGAGGCCACGTCGAGCTTAAGTTGAAACAATTCGCGTTTAGCATGTTTCAATTCTCTCATCACTCGTGAATGCTCATCATCACTATCATTCTTGCTTGGCTTCGTATACTTCTTTAGTGATGCCATGTATCTCATTTGGGCTTTTGCCTTGTCGCTAGATTCCCCGATCATAGAGAAAAGATCTTTCACCGTCCTTTTAGCATTAGAAAGCTCGGTTTCTGCTTGAGCTTTTGCAGATTCTGCAGCTTGTTTGCTCTCTTTGTACTGGGCAATATCCCTTCTTGCTCTGTGTAGTTCTTTTACTTTTGAAGAGCTCTTCTGATAAATATTTGAAAAACAATGCTGTTATCGAATGCTCTAAAAGGATACGCAGACAGACAATACACAGAATTTTTTTTTTATTAAAAAATAATAAGACCTCACAGACTACGATAAGGTTAATTATAGTTGCTAATGATGTGTGTTGGTTTGGTAAGGCTTTTTCACAAACAATCTCACTTGTTAAAGTTCTTGTTGAGAAAAAAATGCACAAAATTTTTTTTAGTAGAACGAATGCCATAAACTGCAGGCAGATGAAAACTAATGAGGACATACCATCGAGAATTCTTCTCTCAGCAAAGGACCATTAACGTCTGCAATTCTGTTACCGTACATGTTAACAGCAGCTTTAACCAAACCAACTTTCGTTGAGTTACCACCAGGCTTTGACGACGAGCCATGCATATTTATATATCCTATACAACAAAAAATTTATTAGCTTTTGCTATGGTGTACTCAACCGAAATGAAGGTTTAAACCAGAAATAAAAAAAAATAAAAAATCAGAAGTATTCACTTCTGGTTTGTTCCATAAAAATAGCGTGGCTTTGAATTAGCAGTCACAAAAGGGTAACAGAAAGTACACGTAGCATAACATAACTCACAGCTTACTGATAAGCAGTGATATGATATATAAGAAAACAGCAGAAAGGGTTGAAATGGCTTACCTGAAGGAGTGTGTTGTTTGAGAATTGTTAGCTGAGAAATGAAACATGTTATGAGAGAGAACGTTTGTGGCTGAGAATTGTAAATAAGCTGAAAGGGTTGAGAACGTACAAGAATGAGGTCCACATGACTGGCTGCTATTGGACAGTACCACTGTTATTCCTTTCAGATTTTTCCTACACCTTCTCTTCTTCCTCAAAATATATTGTTAAGTTGTTCTCAAATTTATTTTATTCCATTGGACCAATCAATTCAAATATCATTTTCATCCTTTGTCTGCTTCGTATTGCAAATATGCAAATGATGTGAGCCACTGTTTTTTTCTTTTTTTTTTTACGATAAAATAGAAATTGGGATAAAGATTGGGGCTTTATGGACGGTGAAGCGTTGCATGAAATCAAAAATAGAAAAATGGTGCATGGGTGGTGTGAGAGAGGGAGAAGAAGCGAAAAGCGTGGAAATCCAGTTAAGAGAAATAGAAGAGTGGGAATGGAGAATGTGTGTGTGTGAGTGAGAATGGAGGTGGAACGTTCGTCGCTGTGCAACTGCGTGGTGAACTTTCTCCTGGAAGAGAACTACCTCCTCACCGCCTTCGAGCTTCTCCACGAGCTGCTCGACGATGGCCGCCACGACCAGGCCATTCGCCTCCAGCAATACTTCTCCGACCCCCTCCGCTTCCCTCCCCACCAAATCTCCCGCCTCAACTCCCTCCCCACCGCCGATCCCCAAACCCTCCTCCACCTCAAAAACCAGTCCGACCACAAGCTCGCCATCACCGATTACGAGCTCCGTTTGGCCAACGAAGACATCGCCAAACTCAAATCTCAATTGCACTCCCACACCCAACGCCTCAATCACCTACACGGTTCTCCTTCTCTCTTCAATCACACTCTGCATTTTCCTCTTTCTGCAATCTCTTACTCACTCTTCCCTTTCGCAGCGGAACCAATGGGAAACCACACTGATCACACCAATACTTCATTCACTGCTTCTGCTTTGGGACCGCTCTCCGACACTGAGCGTCGAGATCTTAACTGCGCCGTCAAGGAATATTTGCTTTTCGCTGGCTACCGTCTCACTGCGATGACGTTCTATGAAGAGGTTCCACCCCAACCAACTACTTTCATTCTTCACTTTCTTCTTCATTCTTCACTTCAATGGCGGTATGTATAATTCATAATATGTTTATGAACTGTAAAATTCAGAATAATTTTTTAAACTTTGGATTTTGTATAATCTAAAATAGATTTTCAGATTATACAATCTCAAAAAATATTTTTAATCCATGGATAATTTGACCTTTTCTCACATGAAGAAGATAGGAGGTGCCAAAAGAAACACCCCTTCGTCAAAATCCTCCTACTAGTGGTTCGAACCCAGCTAAGAGTGATTCTTCTTGCACCTCCATGACGAATTCCTGCACCTCCATAGTTTTTCAAAATTTCCATTTTGGACATAATAAAAAGACCAAAATATCCTTCGTCTACAACTCATAGTATAAAATTTTTGAAACACATTGTGGATTTTACAACTCGCAATACGTTTTTTCAACTTTTTACATTGCGGGTTCTACAACCCGCAATGTAAAAAAATTTTACACTTAAAATTTTTACATTGAGTTGTAGACAAGGACATTTTGGTCTTTTCATTATGTCCAAAATGAGAATTTTAAAAAACTATGGAGGTGCAGGAAGTCGTCATAGAGGTGCAGGAAGAATCACTCCCCAACTAATAACATTTAGCCCAAAAGAGAGTGATTCTTCCTACACCTCCGTATTGACTTCCTGCACCTCCATAATTTTAACATATTCCTATTTTAACCTTGAAAAAAAGATAAAAATAGTTTTCATTGATGATAATTGAATTTTCTTTTTATTTTTGTGGGTTGCACAAACCGCAATACAATTAAAAAATAAATACATTACGGATTGTACAACCCGTAATTATATTTTCTGCACCTTTTACGTTACGGGTTGTACAAAATTTGTGTTGCAAGTTTCGAGTTCGATCCTGGATAGTGCTTATTTGCCCAGGATCGAACTAGAGATCTTTAGGTATAAGACTAAAGTGATAACCACCATTACACCACAATACAATTTTTCTTTTTAAATACATTGCGGATTGTACAAATCGCAATATATTTAGAAAAATTTTTGTATTGCGGGTTGTACAACCCGGAATGTATTTAAAAAAAATTTTGTATTGTGGGTTGTATAACCCGCAATGTATTTTAAAAAAGTTTTATATTGCAGGTTGTACAATCCGCAATGTAAAAGGTACGGAAAATATAATTGCGGGTTATACAATTCGTAATGTATTTATTTTTTAATTGTATTGCTGTTTGTGCAACGTGCAAAGTGAAAAAAAAAAATGAATCGCAGTTACCTTTAATGAAGATTATTTTTGTCATTTTCTCAAGGCTAAAATGGAAATATGTTAAAATTATGGAGGTGCAGGAAGTCACCATGGAGGTGCAGGAAGAATCAGTCCAATCTCTGTCTAATAGGCCCATTCCATGAGGATTTTTGCTTCTTGCACTACGTTAATTACTAACCGCACCCCTATAAACTTTAAAATAACCATTTTACCCTTAATGGTCTATTTCAGTGGTGACAACTAAATTGAACTCTGACGGTTCCTGCAGGTTACAGACCAGAGCTTGGACGATGGGAATAACACACGTGCGTTAGTACCGCACGCCTTACGTCATTATTATCATAAGTATCTTTCATCAATTTCAGAGGTTGCTGAGGTGATTATTTAACTCGTGGTGTAGGCAAGTTGCTCATCAAATACTGTCTAAAGAACTGCTCATAAATGGCTCAGTTCGTTGTTTATTATTTGATTTCTTGTCTTAGATTCACTTCTTAATCTTACCATTACTTTCAGTTGACAAGTTCATTTTAAATGAAACTTCTTTATAGTCTGAAAGAATTTATTGACTTCAACTAATTTTTAATGGACCTTAGAAAGTTATGGTAAATGTGAAAATCGAATAAGTCCTATAACATTGATTACAAAATGCATATTATTGTTTGTGTTAAATCTCACATGTGTAATATCCAGGAAAAAATTGCCAAAGGTCAAGAAAGTGACACACTGCTGAAAGCAAATGAGAGGCTGACTCAAGAAAAGGAGAGCTTGTTGAAGGACAAAGATTTGGCATATGGTCAAATAGGAGCATTGACAAAATCCTTGGAGGCACTACAGAAAGATCTGAAAGACAAAGAGAACATGGTAGTTTCTGCTTACTTCTATGAGATACTGTCCAACGATACTCACTCGAATTTATATCATGAAAACTAATGTTAACTTTTAGGTGCAAGTTTTAAAGCAGTCCTTGGAGAATCAAAGAAAAGATCTCCATGCTAGCAGAATTGAGATCAGTAAGCTGAAAATGAATATTGAACGATCTGGTTCTGGAAATCATCTGGTTGTTGGTGATGTTGACAAATTTCAACTTGAGTCTTCAGATAATTACAAGGAAGAAATTAAGAAATTGCAAATGGAAGTTGAGTGGTTGAAGGAAAAGAACAGACGAGTTCCTGAACCTGGAAAATCTGCTGGCTCTGAAAATGAAACTGTACAGATAGAAGACAAAGAGATAGAGATTCATGAGGATCAAGGTGCAATATCTTACCCTGTCGATGGAGCAGTGGGTGATGTCATACTCAATGAAGATGCTCAATCAACAACTTCTCGAACGCTGAGCAAATACACTGATAAACACGAAGATGAACCGTATACATTATTCAATCCTGAAAATGCGAATAATGCTTTTGAAAATATTGAAAAGGTCTCTGAACAAAAAGTTAGCAAGCAAGAAGGGGATAACAGGCTAAGTGCAAAAACAAATAGTGCAAATGATGAAGCAGTATCTGAGAAGATGGCAAGTCCACTACACCTTTTTTCCTTAGAATAATCTAAACATAATTACCTTTTCGGTTCTAGTTCTCTAGCTTCAGTTTATTCTTCTTAACCACGATTATTTTTGCAGCACTATTATCAGAGTTTGGTTCTGATAAAAGTCAAATTCTTCTAATGATATGGTAAAACTTGTTTAGTGTCACATTGTTAGTGGATAAAAATTAATCTATCTATCTCACTTTAGTGAACCTGAAAGGTCAGGATTTTTGTCAGGGCATGTTCTTGTCTTAAAAATAATAAATTAGCAGTATCACATGCTCTACGGTGCCAGTGATGAAGTGCTTGAGTAAACACGAAGTGAAAATCCCACTCCCCGATAACAGGAATATAAGAAAGTCAGACTGATGAGATTTTAAATAGAAAGTGGTTTGTCTTTGTTTAGTTTCTTACAGATGTTTATGCTTTGACAGGGATTACGAACCATTCAGATACTTGCAGACGCTTTGCCTAAAATTGTTCCTTATGTATTGATCAATCATCGTGAGGTGCTACTTACTTTTTTATTTTTTTATTTACACTTATGCAATCTTCAACATATGTGACATTAGTGTTGTTTGGTTATAGGAACTTCTTCCCTTAATAATGTGTGCAATTGAGCACCACCCAGATAGCAGGACTCGGGATTCTCTGACCCATACATTATTCAACTTAATCAAGCGCCCTGATGAACAACAAAGACGAATTATAATGGATGTAAGTTATATTTGGTTGCTTATGTTAGTTTAAAGATTTTGGTTCAATGCAACTTTCATAATTTCAGGCATGTGTCAGCCTTGCAAAGAATGTTGGAGAGATGAGAACAGAAACAGAATTGCTTCCTCAATGTTGGGAACAAGTATGTTCTGGTCATAATTTTTCACTTTTATTTGTCATTTTGACCTAGAAACCAGGTTTCAAGGTTTTTCCTGTTATGGATTTTAGATCAATCACATGTACGAGGAACGTAGACTGCTTGTTGCTCAATCATGTGGCGAGCTTGCAGAATTTGTGCGGCCTGAGATTCGGGATTCTCTTATTTTATCTATTGTGCAGCAACTAATAGAAGATGCTGCCATTATTGTTCGAGAGGCTGCGGCTCATAATTTGGCTATGCTGCTTCCACTTTTTCAAAACATGGATAAATATTTCAAGGTCAGCCTCACTATATATGCTTCGAGGCAATCATGGAGAAGATTTCTGACTTTATAAAGAATTGGCTGCAATGTAAGCTCTGCAACAGTTTGACGGGACTGTATAGGAAATGGAGCCTTTTACCCTTATCATACATAATGTGACAACTTAAATAAAAATAATAGAGATAAAGACTTGGTCTAATTCTTTGTTTTCTTGGTTGTTAGGTGGAGGAGTTGATGTTCCAATTGATATGTGATCCATCAGGAGTGGTGGTCGAAACTACTCTCAAGGAATTGGTTCTTGCAGTTATAAAGTGGGGAAACAAATTAGACCACGTTTTGAGAGTTTTATTCTCACATATTTTGAGTTCTGCTCAGGTCTTTGTTTTCCTATTTGCATTCAGTTGTTCCTCGTGACTGAGAACTTAATCCTTGTTGGCAATTATTTCTGAGTCGAATTTCCTCCCCCACGTTACAGCATTGTCCACCTCTTTCTGTAATTGAAGGGTGTATAGAGTCACATCTACATGCATTGGGTGAAAGAGAGCGCTGGAATATAGATGTTCTATTGAGAATGCTAGAGGAATTGATTCCTTGTGTGCATCAGAAAGCAATTGAGACGTGTCCTTTCTTGTCCACAGTAGAATCTATGGAAGTTGTATTTTCTACCACATTGCTTGAATTGTATTCAAGGTAAGCTTGGCACGAAATGTTCACTTTGAAATAATAACATCAGCACCCGTAAAAAAATGATGCAACTGATCTTTTGGTCTTAATGTCACACCCTTCCATACGTGAGATCCTATTTGGAAGACGGGGGGAAAGTGAACGGACGGATAGGTAGCCGGTCAAGTTTGGTGTCCAAACCCACTAGAGTTATATGTTTGTCTCATTGTATTGAATAAGCATTGCATCCATGCATATGTAGAAACACCAATGCTTAAATGCAGTACCAAAACGGTGTCTAACCTTGAGTTATTTCCACTTTTTCTAGGGGGCAAGTTGAATGGGATGCATTTGAATGGATTCATCTTGAGTGCTTCCCCAAATTGATACAGCTGTCGTGCTTGTTACCATGGAAAGAAGATAATCTTAGGAGTCGAATTTCAAAGGTGACTCGTTCATAGTTTCCGTTTTCCTTTTTTTACTTTTTTTGTATGTCCTGTAGCATAAGAGACTGAGTAATTTCTGATCCATATTGTTTGATTGCAGTTTCTGCTATCTGTTTCTCAAAGGTTTGGGGATTCCTATGTGACATGCATCATGCTACCTGTATTTTTAACAGCTGTGGGAGATGATGCTGATTTGACATTTTTTCCTGCTGCCATACAGTCAAGAATTAAAGGTAATGATTCTCCAATTATTCCGTGAAATTTTTCGTAACTGGTTAGTTTTGACAGTTCACTTCTAGGTTTGAGACCAAGATCTGTTGTTACGGAGAAGCTCTCGACATTGTGTGTCCTACCGCTTCTGTTGGCTGGTATTTTGAGTGCTCCTGGAAAACGTAATCAATTGGAAGATTACTCAAGAAAGTTGCTTGTAGAAGACAATTCGAAGGAGAATCAGCCAACAAAGCACACTTCTGAGATCATTAATGCTATCCGCTTCATTTGGTTTGTATATCACACCTCTGCTGTATTTATAATTCTAAAATTGATAGTAGTATTTGAGTCATTAACTTTCTTATAATGCAGCATATATGAAGAAAATCATGGTATGATATTTAATATACTGTGGGAAATGGTTGTTAGCTCTAGCGGGAACATGAAAATCAGTGCTGCCAAGCTTCTAAAAGCTATTGTAAGCTTACTGTTTTTCTTTTTTAGTTTCTTGTAGTTAATCTCATAATCTCCAAAACTGACACGGAGTTCTTCAATAACAGGTGCCATATATTGATGTAAAACTTGCTTCATCTCATGCTTTGCCTGCCCTAGTTACACTTGGATCTGACCAAAACCTCGATGTTAAGTGTGCCAGCATTGATGCATTTGGTGCTGTGGCTCAACGCTTTAAAAATGACATGGTATATGCTGCCAGTACATTGGTTTATAGCTGAAAAGTTGGTGCTGCTACACATTTCAAATTCCTGACCAGGGATGATATCTTGCAGATAGTTGACAAAATACGTGTTCAAATGGGTGCTTTTCTTGAAGATGGATCCCACGAAGCTACTGTTTCCGTCGTTCGTGCTTTGGTGGTTGCAGTACCAAATACTACAGAACAACTTAGAGATTATATCCTTAACTTTTTTTCTGTGCGGAAAGGAAATGTGCCTAGTTTGCTGACACGATCTCTCCATTTTAGTCATTTGCATTTTCTGCTCTTAAATTGTGTCGTTTGTTTCTTAACCTTGATGTACATCTTTTATCCAAGATTTCTCAACTTACAGCCGTGCCCACTGCTACTTCAAGTGATTTGACACGTCGGCGTGAAAGAGCCAATGCATTTTGTGAGGCAATTCGTGCTCTTGATGCTACAGGTTTGTTCAACTAAATAACTCTTTTCTTTCCACACCCTTTCAAGATATTTTTCTGGTAATCCATGCAAGGGGTAAAAATACTATTATTAATTTATTACCACTTGGGTGTAGCCTCAACAAGGTTTCTTTGAAATCTTTGGCCATCAAATTTGACTAATTGTCTTGGATACTTCTGTTGGAACTTAGAGCATGTTCAGAAAAAGATTAGTCTTGGAAATTGCAGCCATATGTATGAGAAAATTATTGAACTTTTTTTTAACATCTTATGATTCTGAAAAAGTTGTGACTTGTAATTATTTTCCTACATCTTTTGGTTAGCAAAATGAGTTTGTGATCAATAGAAGAGCGTCCATGTTTTGAAGAATACAGTATTAACTTCACTTCTTCCAATTTTTGTTTCATCTTTAACATTTTGATACGTATCAATTTTGTACAAGTGATGCTGTATATTATGAGTATAACATTTTTCTCAGAATTAATACTTGGGATTCCATCCTATCACATTTCTCTCTTATTTAGAAAGTATTATTAATTCTGAGTTTATTTTGTAGATCTTTCTGCAAGCAGTGTTCGGGACTTCCTCCTTCCTGCTACACAGAATCTTTTAAAAGATTTGGATGCACTGGATCCAGCTCATAAAGAAGCCCTTGAAATTATTATGAAGGAAAGATCTGGGAAAAGTTTTGAAGGTGCAAGTAAGTCTATGGGTTCTCATCTCGGGCTTGCATCATCAGTGAGCAACTTCTTTGGTGATGGTGGCTTGCGTGGAAGGAGAAACAGCACAGAAGAGAGAGTTGTGTCCCCCAAGGCTTCCCCAACATCACAACCACAAGTAGAGGACACCAGATTAAGGCGCATTATGCTAGGACATTTCAGTGATATACTTAGGACCAAGGGAAAACCCCAAGACGATTCTCACAACCAATAAGAAAATGCATTTTTGTCTTGCAATAACAACATCTAATTTTTTTTAATTACACTTTTGTTTTGGGAGAACATTTTTCATGATCAGAGTTGGAAATGTCAATAAAAAGTGTTTTTTTTAGCTTTAACTTTTTACAGTTTAGTTATTTTTTTAGTTGAATATATTGTAAATTACTACCGGATATTATTTAAAAACTAACACTAGTTAAGTGAATCCTATCAACTTAATGTAACACAGAACCAAATGAAAGGTTAGATTTCAAAACAAATTTGGTTTGAAAAATATAAAATCCAATGAGTATTATACTTCTAATCTTTTAACTCAAAGATGAACACAGTTACAAAACATAAATATAAGTTTTTAAAAATAAATAATAAATTTTGCGTGCAAATTTTTTTCTTCCTTTTTTTGTGGTTTTTTAAATATATTTAACTACAATTACATCCAACATGTTTTATTGAATACAATGGTCCCATTTAGACGCGAACCTATAGGTTATAATTGCATATTTCTTCCCACTAAACCGATCTTAATGATTTGTTTTTTTTATAAATCTAATATTAATTAAAATTGAACAAGTTCAACTAGCAAGTAAATATATTCTAATTGGTTTGAACGATTCGCCGAAATGAATGTTAGAAACTCTATCACACCTTTTGGACATATTCCTATACCTGTCATGCAAACATCAGAAATATTTTATATTGAACTATATGTAGAATATTCTTAGTCAAGTTTATCAATAGGGTATCCATGACCTTAATAATATATGATAACGTGAAATGTGACAATTATTTATATGGTAAGCCTCTTAAAATACATCTCTGTATTTCAAATGACTAGTTTCTACAACTCTCAACTGAGTATATCTTGAAAAAGAAAAAAGAAATAGTGATAATGTGAAAATAAAACTAGTATTTTCTGACATAATCCACGATTGCAAACACCCATTAGAAACATTAAGCTTGTAATTTTATTTGTGTTCGTGTGTTCATATATCTGTTTTTGTCTACTGAATGGCATATCAGAAGTAGGATATTTGAAACAAAAAACTCAGTCCCACATATATATAAAACATTTTGTTATATCAGTAAGTTGCTATTCATTTTAAGCAACAGCATTATTGATTAATACAACCATGTTCATAAAATATAATACAATACCCCATTTCCACATTAAGTTAATGAAAAAAGCATAGATATATACTTTTGTAATACACATTATTTTTTTCCTTAGATTATATATGAGGATAGGGTATATATATGATGATGCATGTGATGTCATGCTCCGTCTTTGAGGTTCCTATAGGTTGGAAAGGGCACTTGGCCTGACTCAATACGCCTGATATCTTCCACAAGGAGATCATAGTGCCTCTTAACTTCCTCTGGAGTTTTTCCACCAACAGCCATTGCAATGTTGCACCAGCGGTTGGGAGTGTCCTTGTCATGAACTGCTAGAGCTCTTTCAAACGCTTTGTTCTCCTCAGCAGTCCATCTGTTAGAGAAATAAGAAGAAGACATTGAATAATTATTCAGACTAGAAAAGCAAAACAAGTAATGCAAATGGTGAGAAATATTTGAATTGAATATGGTGCCACTTCCTTCTCCTTTTATAACCACAACTCATCATGAATCCCCTACAATAGAGGAGGGACCAACAACAATATGACTAGCCATGAACATATTCGGGAATCATTATCTTCAACAAGTCACTATCCAATGAATTCAATATCATCACAAAGTTACCAACTTAAATCTTGTACAAACTATTCCGCAAGTTCTGACAGATTAATTGATGATTTAGTGTACACATTAATCTTGCCAAACACTTCATTAGTTTATTTTGACATGCATATATATATATATATATATATATATATATATATATATGTCAAAATAATGTTTTCTTTTGGTCTTTACTGTTAACATTCATTCATCTACTTGCAGTGAGTGGATCCGAGAAGCTCATACCCACTGAATCCAATGCAAGTAGGGTGTTCAGCATCATATACTGGGATCTGGATACAGTTTATTTAAAGTTGCATGTAATCTTTGTTAAGTATCACCATTATCAAGGATTGATATTTGTTCATGTAGTTAAGTTTGCTAGTTAGACACATCACATTATTATAAGTATGTATGTATGTATATATATATATATATATATTATGATCATTTATCATGGATCTTTCATAGTATCAAACAATTCAATGAGATATTTTCATGAAAATCCTACTCTTACTCTTTGAACTCATATATTTGACCTCATCAATCTGGGTCACTTGCATGTCTTCTCACTTTTCTCATTATCTTAACCCTCAAAAAAGTCATTTTTCATCAAGGTAAATTCTGAAAAGGAAATTATGCCACAACTCAAATTCTGGACCAGAAGATTCAGAACTGCACCTCATCATACTTGGTTGGTCAGACAATCCGCATCATGTTGTCCTTAATGACCATCCTTACCGAATCCTACATGGCTACATCTTGCATGTAGTTTTTCATTTCTTGTTACAGAATTATATATGATCAACATAATTTTGCTGTTTGAAATTATACTTAAAAGGGGTGCAGTGCAACATGTTGGAATGCATGAGCATCCCTATCTTTTCCGTATGATTAGCGTAGTCTCCTTATGACTAGGCAACAACTGGTTGATGATGAATCTATGCTCTTTACAAGATGCATAGCTAATATTCGTTTGGATTTTAGTTTGAAAAGGACTGTTTACAACGAATTTCCAAATATTAATTTGTATTTGGAATGAGGCCAACCCAATTATAGTGGTGCGACATCATGCATGGCTTTAGAATATCAACTTGGAGAAATTGGCTAGACCTTTATTGGGACCGTCTTTGCTATGCAAGTAGTCATAAGAACTCGGTATATTCCAAAAAAGCACCAAGTAATAAATAATAGTGAGAGAAAATATTGGTTCATCTTTCATATTATGAATATCAATATTCGTCATTCCAAAACCTTTGTAAGTTGCAGCAACCTGGTCCTATCAGTAGTACAATTAATGTATACGGATTCTTCTCTTTATTGGAAGGAAAATCCGTTTCATTGTTGGGTTCTGTCCTCTTTCCGTTAAAATTCCTTCCAATGCTCAAACGAAAAAACAAATATTCCTTCACCAAATATCTCTGCTTTTTGATCCAACTAGTGTACCAATTTTGTTCTAATGTTTACTAGTTTGATGATTGGTTCTGAATTATGTTCAAACAATTTGTTAGAGAGTTTAGTTAGAAGATTAAACCGTATGATGAAAGAGAGCAAAGACCATCTAATAATGATCTTAACGACTTTTTATTATTATTTTGAATTAGGTTGTATATATAAAAACTGTTATACGTATAGTTCTATGCATAAAAACTTTAATAGAGTGTTTTCTTTTAATTTTTTGCTTGTTGAGAACTTAACAATTGACATCGTTTGTAAAAGACAAGAAGAAAAAAAAGTCAACAAGTTGAAGAGATGAACATAAAATTTGATATCGAAAAGTTTTTAAGAGAGATTGATTTTGAATTGTGAAAAATAAAAATGAAGGTCATCTTGATACAATAACGTTGTGTTAGATGGGTTAACATGTCAACATCTATGTCTCAAAAGAAGAAGATTAACATGATTAACAAACTAAAGAAAATAAAAAATTGTGTCTTGATGATAAGGTGCTGAGGGAAGTCGTTAAAGAGAGAATTTTTGTATCAATATGGGTGAAACTTGAGTCATTGTATATGACTAAGTCTTTAGCACAAAGACTATGTTTGAAGCAATTGTATTTGTTTAGGATGACGAGTCAAGAACGATGGTGGAGCAGCTAACGGATTTTTACAAGATTTTGTACGACTTAGAGAATATTGAGGTGAAACTTAAGGATGAGAATAAGGTTTTACTTCTTCTTAACATCTTGCCTAAGATGTACGAAAATTTTAAAGATGTTTTATTGTTCAGGAAGGAGCAGACCATTACTATTAAGGAAGTGCAAACATCAATAAAAACTAAGGAGTTTTTGAAGTTTCAAGAGTCTAAGGGATATGACAGTGGGTTGAGTCCGAATGTGTCAAAGTCAAAGGGTAAGAAAAAAAGGAAGTTTAAAGGGAAGAAGTCAAAGTAATGTTCGTTAGACGATTTGACAAACATTTAGTGTTATAACTGTAACAAGAAAAGTCATTTGTCCACAGAAGAAGAGAAATAGGAAAGGGAAAGGTAAGAAATATCATTTCAAGAAGTAATTTGTTGATGTTATTGTAGAGTCTGATAACTACGAGTTTTTAGGGGTGTTGGTGGTGTTTGCATTTGATATACAAAAGGTCATGGACTAGAATGAACTTAGCACACATTTCCAATGAAGGAATACTTTAAGACCTTGGAATTGAAAGAAAATGGAGTGGTCTTTCTTAGAAAAAATAAAGCCGGTAAGGTGTAACATATGGGGTCTAACATATTAAAGATGTCTAATAACTGGGAGATGTTATTGCAAGAAGTGAGGTATGTTCTAAATCTTAAGAGAAATCTTTTGTCAATTAGTATGTTTAATCAATTTGGTTTAACAATTAAGATTGAACAAGAAGTGATAAAGTTTTAAAGGCGACTGTCTACATTGTTTGGAACTTCATTTTACTAGAAATCCGATTTGCAATCAGTGGTAGCTTTATATATTATCCAGACAGAATATATCTCACTGGTGAATGAGGCACAATGGTTAAAGGGATGATTAGAGAGTTAGGTATTGTGCAAGACTGTTTGACTATTCATTGTGATAGTAAAAAATGTCATTCATTTAATTGATCATCATGTTTACCATAATAGAATAATACATATAGATTTGGATGCACTTCGGAAGAGATATTTTTGAGTTTGAGGAGATCAAAATTAAAAAGATAGTGTAGAAGAAAAATTCCACATATGTGTTTACACTCACCTCCACTATGGAGCTATCAGACTCGTTCTCTCTCTTCATGGAAGAAGAGGACTCCCTGTCTCAGCTAGAGTCTCCCTACTAGACTCAAGCTACCTTCACTATGAACATGCTGTG
>Ga0099824_1004553_pt1 | contig 19906 bp, 8 predicted proteins | sample SiratrowhiteBW_FD_76837 | JGI IMG/M metagenome (GOLD analysis project Ga0099824, IMG submission 76837) | Root nodule microbial communities of legume samples collected from California, USA - Siratro white BW | ecosystem: Host-associated > Plants > Roots > Nodule | place: USA: California... | reverse complement strand
ATATATATATATATATATATATATATATATATATACATACGTGGTAGAAATAAAAATTAACTTATTATGTCACTTATGTTCTCCGTTATTTTATTGTTTAAGTTGATTTTTATTTTAACGGTTGGATTTAATAATAAACAAAATAAATTATTAGGATTTATTAAACATAACTTTGCTGTAAATTTTAAATAGTAGAGGATCAAACTTCGTTTTTTGTATGACATATCATCATTTATTTCATATTTTATGAATCGATAAAATGTGAATCGATTAATAAATTTAACAGTAATGTATGCAGAAATACAACGTTGCGAAATTCTGAAATGGGCTTCAACCAACGCGACTTGAACGGGTTCATCCGGCCCAATTCAACTCATGTTAAATTGAAGGGCTTTGTTATCCCCACACTTTTTTTTTTCTAGTCACACTCCCTTCGTGTTTTTGAAAAAAAAAAAAAAACACTTTTAATAGAACCGCGTTACTATTGAGCATTAGATAAATTTCGGTGTAAATTCCTAACATAAAATAGATGTCTTATATAAATCATTTTCTAAAATAATCAAACCATTGATATAAATGATTACCTAATTAAATAAAATTAATTGTAATGTAATTTACTTGTTACTTGCTAATACGATCTTGCAATATGCAACACACATGCAGCAGCAGCAATGAGCAACAAGACATAGAAAGGAGAAGTTGGTAAATTCAAAGATTGGTCTTACGTTGTTGCTCATAAACAATTTCTAAGTCCGTGACTCCAAAACTTTGTCACACACAGCACAATCCAACCATTGAAGTACAACACGTAAGCTCAAATGGATATCTTCCATCATCTTTCATTTTCACTCGCTTCTCTACTCACCTTTATTATCCTCGCCCACGCCCACGCCGCCACCGCGCCGCCGCCTCTCACAGCCGCGGCGAGTGAGTACTTGGAGGCACACAACGAGGCTCGAGCCGCAGTGGGCGTGGAACCCCTGAGGTGGAGCGAGAAGCTGCGGAACGCGTCCAGTCTGATGGTCCGGTACCAGCGGAACAAAATGGGGTGCGAATTCGCCAACCTGACCGCCAGCAAGTACGGCGGAAACCAGCTGTGGGCGGGGGTGACGGCGGTGGCGCCGCGCGTGGCGGTGGAGGAGTGGGTGAAGGAGAAAGAGTTCTACGTGCGCGCCAACAACACGTGCGTGGGGAAGCACGAGTGCGGGGTTTACACGCAGGTGGTGTGGAGGAATTCGACGGAGGTGGGGTGCGCTGAAGCCGCGTGTGTGAAGGAGCATTCAAGCTTGACCATTTGTTTCTATGACCCACCCGGTAACGTCATTGGAGAGAACCCATACTGATTCATCCTCACGCATTCCAATTCCCATTCCATGCATCAAATCAAGTCAATTATGTAGTAAAGACACTTTTGCTTAAGTTTTTTCTCACTTTTTTCTTCTTCATGTGCTCTAATGGTTCAGTTTTTGATTGTTATTTTTCTGCTACTGTTGATGATTTTAAGTAGAAGTCATCATGTTGTACCACCATGTATGTGATTTTCATCAATCTTTATGTGCAAAAGTAATTAAGCATTATTAATCATTTTACTGTAAATTTAAACGTTTAAAATGCGTCACTTAAAAGGTAAAAAGGTTATGAACTAGCACTACTTGATAATTAATTTACAGTGTTTAGGTTGTTAAGTGCTGAGGAAAAGGAAGGAAAAACAGAAGAGGTGTTTTTAATTTGACATCAACATCATACTCAAATCCCTATGCCACGTGACACCCTTCTTTTTCAATGCAAATTTGACTTTGCCTAGCAGAAATTGTTGGGTTGAAAAGTCAGTAATAATATAAAAGGTCATTTGCCAGTCACGAAAATATATAAAAGGATCTGAGTTATAAAATAACTTTGTAAAGGTTTGATTATGAAATAATAATGATATATGGACATTTTTATTTTTTATTTTTGGATCTGAAGAGAAAATTGAATGTTTTCAAGGATTCATTCATACGGGGATTACTCTCTCTTTCAGTTGGGCCTTGGTATTCAACTTTTATGGATGACTGTAATTTGGTTTTGAGTTTTTGGCTATTGTATCTAAAATTTATTTTTTCTGTTCTTGATGCTTCGTTGAGTATGTTAGTCATTTAATTACTGTGTTCAGAGTTCGGCTCCACATGTTCAATTCCATTTGGTTTCCCAGCTGGAATCAGAGCTTAGAGCTTAGACTTTTCTGATGAACACTAACCTCGTTGACAAAAGAAACCACTCATCATTTAGATTTACCCTGATACGTCATTTGATTTCATTTATAATTGTCATGATCTGAGACCACCCACTTTCATTTTCATGCGTTCTACCATTTGTTTTGTCTTTAAGCTCAAATCAATTGTTTATAATAAGCAACATGTTACACAATCACCAAACATATACATGTGCTGTGGGATTAGCGAGTGCATGCACAGTAGCAACACATTATTTACACCGCTTCCATTGTAGTAGGTACTACAATGCTTTCACATTGCAATATTATATTTCGCTGTACCCTTTCTACTTTGTACAAAAAGAATTACGCAGATCAAACAATGCACATCACTTGCCACACTAAGAAGCAAAGCTGCTAACTAATCAATCATTTCATCATATCCTTAGATATAAGGTATCGAAAAGTGAAGTTGTGTGGAATCCATTCTATGCACTTCCGGGATTTCGCAAGCTGACATTTCTTAACACTCTTTCTGAGGGATTCGGGCAGAGATTCTATGATCATATCCATGACACCGTTGGGGCACAAACCCGAGTCCTTGCTGAATGACTCAATAAGCTTTGGTAATAGTATTTTTTGGTCCTTGCGTACTCCTAAGTTGGCTCGAATGTACTCGTCCTTTGCAACTTCTAGCTCTTGAACCACCCCTTTTGGTGTGTATATGCGTACCTGTCAAACATCACCAGAGTTAAGCAAATGAAAGTTAAAAAGTATCTGATGTACACCTAATCTATTTGTCCATATATCTATTTCTTAATCCCCTGTTTTGAATTTATTTGGTTAGCATAATAACTAGTACATGGTGTCGTGGTTTTACAACTAATATGGAATGATCCACTTTATCTTCTTATTGAAAGCAAAGCATGTTTGAAAGAGAATCTTGTGTCCTTTTTTGGTTCTTCAATTCAGATCCTCAATTTATAACGAAAAAAGTCAACTAAAGAGAGAAGTTATTGCCAATTAAGAAAGCTAAGTTTGGTTGTCAGATTTTTATTGGGTGATAGCAAGAGGGAACATAAGGTGTGAATCCTCTGACAATAGTTCGCTTGTCACAGCACAACATTGCATGTTAAATGTTAAACATAGTTAAAAATAATTCTCTTCCTGACGTAGTAACACTTCCAAGTCCCTAGCATGGCATATGGGGTTGTCAAAGCATGTAAAATAAATGTCAAGAATGTATATAATCAAGCTTTGCAAAAAATGAGTAACGAAATTGCATAAAAATGAGAATTGAGGGAATACCGCAGGATCAGAATGGTTTCCTGAACCGAGTGCAAAGTGTGAAAGAGGCTCAGGATGCTCCAGTGCATAGGCCTGTCGTCTATCCCCAGTTTTGAATTTTGTCCTTGGAGAAAATAACAAGCGCAGCCACTACAAGATGAAGCAAGTTCGAAGAAGCACCCATTTAAATCGCCAGTGTCTAGAATAAAAAGAAGCTAAAAATACTTCGCATGTAGATGAGAAATTTTGAAAGTATATTAATTGAATTTCACTTCAGTTGTAATTGGAAACACAGGATTCACCTGTCCTGGACGAGACATCCGGCACTTAAGTATAGTACTCTGTATTGTGTCAGCACTAATTATATGACCCCCAACATTGTATGCAGCCTGCAAGGACCAAACAAGCCTATAGCCTTAAAAGTTTCAACCTTTAATAAATAACTTTGAAGTTACTACTCTCAATGTTTACCTTCAAAAGAAGAAAAGCTCTTTTCACATTGTTTTGTGGAATCCCATAAGCCAAAAATGCCTATTAGAAACGAAATAACAAATTATAACCCAACTAATCAAATGGGAAGATATTACACAGAAAGATATTCTTGATAGTATAATTACATGCATCACTAATGCATTGTGTATGTTGATCCAAAAAGCTAGCTTCTCCTCGTGTTTCAGCTTACCAGCGTCTACTTGTTCTAATCGACAAATAAGTGACCTAAAACAACATAAAAGCACAAACTCGTTAAAAACTTCTACTATCTACTTTTAACGTGAGGCCTTCATCAAAATATAACAGCCTCACCTGAAATTCTGAAGCAACTTCTCGGTATCAGCAGACTTATGATTCTCTCTATAAAGCCATGGGACTTCAACCATGGTGCTGTATGGACCACTAAACTCCTTGAGTCCTTCCACATGGAAAGGATTATCTAACCGTACCTCAAAAGAGGAATTATTCCTGAACCTTGGACTCCACATGTCACCTTGATCTCCAATGGAAAAGGCACTTGCTGAGGATAAGGATGAAGTTGGAGATGAGAGGCCAGGATGAGTCATAGGAGGGTCTGCAAGCTTGCAATATATAGCTGATATACATTTCACCATATCCTCAGAAAGCTTATTAGGTGTCACTGCAACATGATCAGATATTCGGGTACCAAGATGTTCTGCCAGACTTATTATGTTTGTTGAAGAGCTTTGAGCATACTGCATATAATCATGCACTCAAAGTTAAAATCCAATGAAAGTCAATTATTTCATGATTGCTACGCTACAACTCAATACATAAACTAATTTTAACTCATGAGAGATACTGATTTTAACTTGACAGTTAAGTGCATTGAAAACTCTATTTAAACAAGGCTTTAAATTTACCTCCAACATGGACAGTGGCTGGGAATGACAAGCACGGAGAGATCTAGCTAAAGATTCTGCTGGAGGAGATTCTCTTGTAAACGCTGGACAATGGGATAACGAGGAATGGCAACGATAAACACTAGAATCTAAATGATTTTCTTCTAGTAGATTTTCATTGAATTCTTTCCCTAAAGTCTCAGGCTCATATCTGTTTTGCTCCTTTCTCTGAGTCTCAAGCTCATGGTCTTTAGATTGCGTTGCAGAACATTCTCTCTTGGTTAAGATCTCAGGCACAGAAACATTGATGAATCGTGCACTAAGTGTTGTCAGAGGGAACTTTAAACTTTCCTCTTTTGAAGTCGGAGATACAGAAGATAATTGTTGATCAAAAGCTTTACGGTACAAGGACAGAAGATGTTGCTCCAAATACACAACTTCCAACTCTAACACTGCAATTTCCCTAATTAATTCTGTGGCTGGCTGGAATACAAAAAAGAAAAATTAAGACTACATAAATGCATAACAATATATGTGTCTTATGATACAAGACACATATATGGCAATGTGTATATGCATATTTTATTGTTAAACTTGTTGCTACCTTGGGTATCATCGTTTCATTTGAATTAACCAGAGATGAAGATCTGTATCCAAGTGCCTTTTCTAACGTGCATCTGACCTGAAACTGGTCTTGTAATCTTCTCTCCAGTTGTAAAATCTGTCACAGGGTAATTTAACAGTAAATAATATGAACGAAATATACATGATTAAAAGAATATGGTCCAAGTCCCACACACGGGATGCACAAACTCAATAATGGAAGTAATGTACCAAAAAGGAAAAAAAAAAAAAAACAAAACAAAAAAGAAATGGACTAACGGGCCACGGTGCAATAAATATGATTGCAGCAAAATCTACATCAAAAGAATTATGATGAGAAGCATTTCTGATATTGTACCTCTTGCTTCAGAGTACTGTGGAGTTCATTTTTAGGGGTTCGGTTTTTCCCCGCTTTATCACATTCCGTGAGGTAACCCATGTCCTGGAATCAAATCAAACCCATACTTAGGCATGAAAGATAATAAATTTTGTTGTGCATGGGGACTATAGAGGATGAAATCAAACAGTATGGGTGTAATTAATGAGATTGGAATAAAAATGATACTGTTTGCCAAAACCAATTCTCTGTTCGCTCATCTTACATTAGACTTTTGGAAAGACAGGTAGTTATTATTAAATTTTGGGCCACCATTTACATCATTCATGATTAAAGATTTGTCCTAAAAGTCAAAGGAAGAATGATGAAATTTCTTTTCAGCATCATACACTCCTCTTCATGCCTGCTATGAATGTATCTTTCTACACGAAGTACCTTCAATTTCTGAGATTATTGAAAAGAAAAAAAAAAAAAGAAAAAAGAGATTTCAGTATACCAGCTTCTCGCGATCTGAGGCCTGAATGTGATTATCTGGATTATCCTCCTCGATTTTTTTCTTATCAGGAAGACTGCCAAAACACAACAAATATAAGAATAGCAATTCCTCTTGTATAGATATGCATGATTACAAATAACCAAAGAAGCCATCTTTGGTGTTTGGTTCCATACCCAGGTCTATGTTTGAAGCAAAATCATGTCAAAGATAATGTAAAAGCAACTATGAGTTGTTCAACGGTACATAATGTGTTCTTAAGCACACTATCAAGAAACAGGAAAAGCTAAAGGCTTTAGCATGAGAAAGAGATAGGAACCTCTTTGAACGTTTGTGCCTTGGAGTAAATCTCAGTCCCAGCATTTTATTTTCTCCACCCCCTTCAAGCCCCATACCTGAAAGCCACCCAAAACAGAGTTCTTCACACAGTAAAACCGAAACAATTGACATAAACAACTACTTCAACTGTGTTAAAACAGAGCAACAAAGATACCATGAACCATCCTACCTTGGAACTTCACAAGTCATAACTCAGATGAAGCACACTTGAGAAATGAGCCAAAAACACCAGTAAAACTCTAGAGTCAAAATTTAGTTCCCAGAGACTACTAAATAGATTCCAACACATCACATGTCCATTTGCAGTTCAGCTTCCTTCCTGGAAGTTCCCACAAAGTGATCGTTGGCTGTTAAGTGTCTATGACATGAACAAGAATGTGGAGAAAAGAATGGTCTTGTGACCAAACACGCTTTAACCATGAAGACTCTTCTGAGTTCCCACTGCTAGTGGTAAGCCACTACTGGCCTTTGTAAAGGATGGCCTTTTTGCATTTGCATGAAAAGGAGTTATTGGAGTTGGCTTTAACTCAGGAACAAAGTCTTTATAGAATAACTTTGACAATGGTGAACGAGGGGAAAATGTCAAAGCCTCAAAAAGTGGACAAATCTCACTCTAAAGTCTTACTAGAGATCCGAAGTGTGACCAGCGAGAAGAAGAAAATAAGTAGTGGCTGCCTTGTCAACTATTAAGGTGGTGAGTGGAAAGTATATGCATGAATAGCAGCGTATTTATTTTCAACATTCTCTTCTCTTGTTGGGAAAACAAGTGGGAGTTGGTGACCGTCCCTCCACCCTTTGTCTCATTCTGCACCTCTCATTAAATTAGGCCTTAGACATTAAGCCACTTGATTTGATAGAATACAGTGAAGACAAAAAAATTTTGGAGATTAATATTAGATATTGCTATATTTCTGGTTGAAAAGATAAATTGCGATCTAAGTAAATGGTTATTGTTTATCTTTTAGGTGTATTGGAGCAATCTGTGTACAGTATTAGAAAGCCTTAGTCAAATCTTCACACTTAGAGTGGAATTATTATACTATAACATTTAAATTCCATGTGTATTACGAATCAAACACTTGGTTTAATAAGTGTTTCTCCTGCTTAAGTGCTTAATCATTGTATTTTCATTAACGTACTTTTCTAGTTTAGAGTAAAGTTTTAGCGATTATTAACAATGATGAGAAAATAGGTGAGCGCAGCAAAATAGATACTGGATTTGCAAGAAAGAAAAAGCATGGATATACCTCAAAAGGGATGAAAGGTAAGGGATAAAGAACATTGGATGCTTGAAAGGAATAGAGGATGTATAGTGGGGTTTCTCTTTGTCTAAATGACTTTTTGAGGGATAACTAGGGAGATACCCATATTGTCCTTCAGTATCACATAGACTAACGTTTGTCAAAGAATCTACAAATATAATATTATCTTGACCTTTTTGGTTCCAAAACCAATACAAAAAAGAAAAGGATTCGGGTGCGGTAAGGTAGCTGCCCGGTTCTTGCTTCTCGTAATCATACACCCCTATTGGCAAAAGAGTTTCTTTTTTTCGTTGCACACTTGTTTAGACATATGGAAGAAACAAAAGAGAAAAAAAAGGAGCTTAGGAGACTCAAAAGAATCTGAAAGCTGAGGAAAGATAGAAAAAGGAAGGAACGTTGTTCATACGCTATTATATTATTTTGAAAATGAAAATATTATATAGGTTGAAAATTGCGGAATGGAGAGGGATTCACCTAGTGATATTCAGTGCACAGAATTATATCATAACCTAACTTAATATTTTTTTAGCATAGTGGGTAGGTGGAAAGCAGAGCCAAGAAAAGCTACAGAAAAGGACCAGTAAACTTCTTTGATAGGCAAGTGTACGAAAGTTTTGCTCAAACAGAGTCATCTATTTTCCTGATAAAGGACGTTATGTATGTGGCATTACTTGTAGAGAAAATGAATATTAACATTTGAGCTTTGATTTAACATTATATATATAAAAAAAGTAAGTGACAAATTTGACAAAAGCCTTGTGGAGTTATTCTCCTTATAGACTGATGAACAACACAAAGTGCGGGGGTTCTTCTTTGGAAGCATCATATATTTTAAGTTTCACTGCAGAGTGGAAATTTCATTTCATGTCCCAACAAATAAACAAATGAAACTTCTATTTTATCTTATTATCGATATTGCTTATGTCAGAGGGACGATTTTCAATGGCAGGAAACACCGATATAACAAGAGAAATGTGCAGTGTAGTATATGGTTTTACATCAAGTGATCAAGTGATGATGGGAAAATTTTCAAATTAATCTGACAGACATGCTTCCTTGATGCATGTAATCATCGAAAAATGTTCAACAACCTCTTAAAATGAGGAATAGGATTACAAAAGTACAAACTACATGGCATCCCTATAACATGAATATATATAACTTCACATAGTTCTATAGAACTGAGATTCTCCCTGCAAAACCATTTTATAAACACAAGATAAGGTTAGGTGAACTTGCTTAAATGGTAAAATTGTTGTTTTACGGGAACATTTTCTAATGATTTAGCTGTGTTTTATGTGTAAACAGTCAAATACTTATTTTAACATAAGAAGGGCGGTTATTTTAGCTTCACTGATCAAACAAGACAACTTAGAAGTTTTTTATATGCGAGTAATTCAAGAGCCGATGTAGTCTATAGTACTTGTTATTTGAGATCTTTTGTCTTTGTTGCCAGCTATATTATGCTAGCTAGTGCTTTGTTTGTTTTCATATGACAGCCAAAATAATTTTGAACCCACATAATTCAAAACAAATTAAAGTTAGTTCATATGAACTCTTGACAGAAAACCTGTTACAGAAGCACCTATTGTACGTATCTTGCCTGTGACACTAACGTGTGGAACGATCATTGTCATTATGTTGGTGATTATTTTTGTTTAGTCAATATTTTTTGGCAAGGCTTTTCATTTGGCAAGTGATAGCACTCACGCTTGAACTTGGGAGAAAGAAAATTGTTAAAAAAACAGAAGAATGAAAGTGACTTCTCAAACAAAGTGTACATATCTTGCCCAATTGAGACCACATAGTGACCAAAACAAATCACAGATGCTGTTTCCAAAATGTGAATCATTTTTTTGCCAATGCAGCATCATGCCTCGATTGGCAAAACAAACCTATATCCATTAGTTGTGTCCATAACTTAAAACGTGTGGGAAAGAAAAGGGTGAAAGGGACAGTGAACAACTGTTTGTGTATGTCCTGGTGGGAAACTAGAAGAGGCTAATATGGACACAGACCGGTTTTGGTTATGGGCATGGGGAGGTATAGTAGAATCCCGTTTGTGGGACACAAGAAGTGAACTTTCCAAATAGGTTTGGACAAACTAGTCAATGCCAATCATATATATCCATCAAAAGGCATATTCTCCCTCCCTCCGTAACTTGCTACAATACAAAAACTATAATCAATATTTTGTAATAATGCTTTTAATCCAGATTGCACTTTCTTTTATTGGATCTAGATATGACTACTATAGACACTAAGTTGAAACATTCTAGCATTAGCTGATAAAATCTTTTAGTTCAAATGTAGTTTTTCCGGTGACATATCAACTTCTTCCTAAGTCTGTCAAGCACAAATATTTAGTACAATTCTACATGGACATGAACATGTCAATTGGCAATATACAAAAAGACATTTGTGCTCATAACAAAAAGTATAATTTTTATTTATATCATAACCAATCTTGACTAACTCGATCAATAAAAATATGAAGAAAGTGCTCTAAAACATGGAGTTGGTGTAGGCAAATGAGGCTTTGGGCATGAAATCACATGTGAAGCAAGAGCAAATTGGCAGAAAGGGAGATTTTGACAAAAAGGGACTGACATCATTGTGGTTCTACAGGCTTTATCTTTAGTCTAATCTTGGTGATAGAATAAGATAGCCTCTAACATGTATCATTCAGGAAGCACCTCATTGTCTTCATGTCCTTTTTCCTTTTCCTCTTTACTTTTCTGAATTTCCATAGCAGTCTCTCCAAAATTTCCGGCCATAACTGTTGTTCTCACATTGGCACCTTGCATTCATGCACCTTCCTATGAGCATGATGGCCAATTTATTACCCTGTGCACTCATCATTCTTCACATTAACATTATTAGGTAACACCAAAACATAGAAATACACCAATGTTTCAGGTTTGTACCCCCAATCATATCCAAAAATAATTGCTCTTATAGGCTCAAGATTGGAGAAGCAAAAGTCATTCAACCATCTTTTCAATTATTACACGGGTTTTCACTAATACTAGCCCTGGTTTTGGGCAGTCAAAAATAAAATTTACTCTAAAATATTCATCACGTGAAAATTTAAGAAAATGTAATAAACATTGTTATTCTTAATACAAAAAAAATGTTATTATAATATCCTATATTAATCATTTAGAAGTATAGGGCTTTTTTCTAAAAATAACTTTTTTAAGCAGTATGTTACCAATAATCTTACATCTAGAAGTGGGTCTGAGATCATGTTTTTTTATGCAGAATGAGTTCATTAAATCTTGAAATTAGAATAAACACCCCCACCCCTAATATGTAAGATTATTGTCTCTTTTATTCAATCATATTCATACTGATTTGATTGTTGGAACATGTTTGCAAGGTATCTCAAAACTTAGTTTAAGGAAACGTTATAAGAGCATCACAAGCCAAACCAAAGAGACAAATCTTAGTATTCGAAGTCAGTCCAACATCTACAGTTTTATCTACACACCAACCTATTACTCAATTCAGAAACACATAGTTTTCAAATACATAGCTTGTACTGCCACAAGTTGGGATACAAGTAGACGATTCATTAACCTCCCCTACATCAATCATTTGTACTACCAAGTCGTCGTACACATAATCTAGATGATGGTCAGACACGACATCACAATAGGAGTATGTTTGTCCCATTAGTATATATTGTTCTTGATTTGTTATTATTTTACCATGATTATTTGTTTTAATATTTTAAGAGTTTAATGTCATTTCAGTGAATGCAAGGTATAGTCAGGAGGATTACCAACATTATACAAGGCATAATCGATTTTGACATGTGTTCAAAGATAACTTCATCATTGGATGAAATTTATAATACACTAGATTTAGCATGTGGATCAAGGATGAGGAAGCTTTTATACTAGATGTCACGTAATACACATAACAGACGATAATAACACAATTTTAGTCATTCAAGATTTTTATAATATATTGAAGTTTTGTATTTTAAAATTAGCTATTATATTGTACAAAAATCTTAACAAATTAATATGAAATATTATGATGATCTATAATAAACGTTTAATATGCTTATTTTGTAAAACGTTTAATATGCTTATTTTGTATGAATATTGTTAGCATTAGAAAAATATTGTATTAAAAATTGTGTTTAAAATATAAACATGACTTTTTGAAATTAATTGCGTTTGAAATTAATTGTAACACAAAATATATATTTTTTTTAAAAAAGATGTATTTCAAACTGTAAATTCTAAAATACATCTTTTTGGAATACAAATTTAAAAGGGCAGAATTGGATCTTTCTTAGATAATATGGGAATCCCTTTTTAAATTATGGAGGTGCAGAACTTAATGCCCTAATTCACATTCTCTAGCCCAAATCCTCACAGCTAATTACATTGGGCCGATCCAGGAGTCAATGATGTAAATGAACTTTTTTTATTCCGTAAATTTACATATGTTAACAACGTAATAAACGTAATATTTAATTAATAGAGTATGAAAAGATTTTTAAAAACTTCTTCTAATATTTATTAATATAACGAACAAAAGGAGCATGATTATTAGTTTATTATTGTAAAAGAAGAAAAATGAGAGAAACCAAACTAACTGTTACAATTTTCTTATAATATTTACTTTAATGAGTTAAAAAATATATATATTTTAAAAGTGTCTTTATATGGATATTTGAGTGCTTGCCCAACTTTGACGCAACAACTAATTTGAGATATTTAGTCTTCTTAAATATTAAAATGAAAATTTTGCACTTCTTAAGTATTTAAATAAAATGTTTATATTTCTTAATTCATTAAATAAATTTTTTAATTTGTCAAAATACTTTTCAGATGTATGTTTAAAGTTTGTCCTATAACTTAGTTGCGAATTGAGTCTTTAAAAGTAATAAGCTATTGATTTTATAACAATATATAACTAATTTTTTTTTATACAAGTTATACATTTATATTTTATTTATAATTATATTTAAAAATTAAGAGATAAACTAATCAAATACTGCAACTAAATAAAACATCACAATACATTTTTCTTCATTAATAATACATTTTCTTCATCACAATACATTTTTCATCACAACTAATATAATTTTCTTCATTAATTTTTTTTTTCATGAGAATTCATGATTTTAGTTAAAACACTCGATTCCCCTATTTTTAGTAAAGAAAAAAACCTAGCAATCACATTTTTTTTATTCAAACTCGATACCTTGTTTGAAAATAATCTGAACTTAGGAACATCGATTATTTTACTTTTTACTCAATTTGTTTGATATCTGATTTGGTTTAAAGATTATAATAAAAGTTCACTTACTAGGAAAAAGTTAAACATATTTTTTAATTATTTAAAAGGTTACAGGTATGTGTTATTTATTTTTACTATCTCCCCGGAGAAGAAAAAGATCCTTGATTCCTAACCGGAAACATATAAACTGAAATAAATATAATTACAACCCCGATTATTATTATTTTTAGAATTATTTCTCAAATTTTTAAATATTATTTATTTTAAAATAAATTATAAATATTTTTAATTCTTAGATCCTGTGTTAATGAAACTAATGACTCTGGTTACAGAAGTAACATTAATAATTGTTACATGAAATTTAAACTTAATAGATTAAATGTTTCTTTATCTAAATTTAAAAATGATTTTTGTCTTTCAAATTTTAAAATATTTTGAATCCTTCAATTTTTTTTTTAAATTGAAAAATAGTTTTTTAAATCCTCACGTTTAAAAGTTGTTTATTGATCTCTCACTAATGTTCGCATCATGTAAATCTTTACTGATATAATAAACCGTAGATTTTGTTAAAGAAAAATAAAACATAATGATACCATTTCAATTTCAAGTTTAACGTACAAGCAAAAATTAAAATATAGTTTCATAAACATGTAATTACTATTTTATATTACAAGTCAACTGAAAAATGTAAATATATTCACAATTATCCTCTCTCTCTCTCTCTCTCTCTCTCTCTCTCTATATATATATATATATATATATATATATATATATATATATATATATATATATATATAGTTACAAATTTTATTAATTATAACAGTTACACAACATCTACTACATTACATACGAAATTCGTTATCTATATTTATATATAAAAAATATCCGTTATCAGCCTATACTCTGAAAGTCCAATTAAATCCTATAAATAGGATGAGATCCCATAAGTTTATCTCTTATTCTTCAAGTTTATTCGAACTGAACATTAATTTAATCGTTGGAGTACTTGTAGAACAATCTTCCGAGACCAAAATCTTGCATGAGATTGGAAGACTAGGAGCAAATAAAAACAAGTAAATAAACTGATCGAAAACCAGTAATTACTTGGATGACCAAGCTTTATAATAAAATATATTATATTTTTATATTTCACATCCATCTATAATTTAAATGAAAAAAAAATATTAAAGAAAACAATAGTAGTAAATTGTGGAGTCATTTTAATTATTTGTGGTTTTGTTTAATTTTGTAGTTTTAAAGATGGTAAAACAATTAAAGATATAGTAAAAGTATGAAATATGAATCGTAATGAACTCGTAAATTAAAATATGTCATATTTATTTTGTTTGACTTAATAATCATATTATTATAATATTGATTATATTGGGTAACTATTATATGATAAGATAACTTCCTGCACATAATTAATGATTTTCTTATTCCAATTAAGTAGAAGAAAAATTTCACCAACTCTCACTACTTATACTAATTTATAAATAATACCATATTTAACTCATTAGATTCAATCACATCTCATCATTTTATCTTATTTAAATATAACAAATTAAAAAAACGATATATGCTTTAAGAAAAAATTTAAAATATTAAAATTTAAGTATAAGTTTCATAAGAACATCGACTTTTTTTTAGGTCATTTTTTTTCCTTTTCTTTCTTAAATTTCTTTCTTTTTGTTTGTCATATTCTTTTAGTCCATAAATACTTTTCTGTCTTATTTCCTCTCTACTCTTCTAATAATTTTAAATAAGTTCCTAAAAAATGTATTATCTCAATTAGTCTAATTTCTTATATTTCTTATAAGTATTTGGTTATTTGGATGTGGTTTCATTGTTTTTTTTTTGGAAACTCTTGGTGTACTTTTAACTTTTTTTTTCTATCCCACAATTGTTTTTTTTCACCCCTAGGTTTTTATTTGATTGACAATGATCTGATGTTGTTGAAAATTGCTGTTTTAGTTTTGAAATTAGTTATATAATTAAGTATTGTAACTATGAATACAATTTTAAATTTTGAATAGTTAATTTGAGATTGAAAGACCATCTGAAAGAAAGATGAAAATATCATAATATAAAAATAAATTAGAAATTGGTAGAATGTATATTATTGAATTTAAAAGTTTAGAACTTATTTAGAAGTATTGATTTCTCAAAAATGAATTAAGTTAAACCAATTTATTATGATATTGACATACTTTTTTGCAGTTGAATAATCACAATTTATTTGCTTTGATAAATATGTAATTTGAGTGGAAATAATATTATTGAATATTTGTTAATTTGTATGATTTTACTATTTTATAAGATTTACTTCATCTAGTTTGAAAGAGGATTTTAGTTTAACCAGTATTTATTTCGTGAGTGATTTATTATAATTGTTAATTTAGCGTTATCATTATTCCATCATTAAGTAAAAATGTGTGAATTGAATGAGTGGGATAGTTAAGTTAAACTTTAAATTATGTTTTGATTTGAGTTAAATCCATCCTAAACAAAATCCCAAATCCTAAAACCCTAAAACATAAAGAGAGGTCTTTTAAAAACCCATATCATATTCTTTTCCTATGTAAACCCCTCAAAGAATACCTTTCTTCTCCTATTATTCATCTTTTTTTCTTCTCACCCTTTTTTTATTTTCTCTCTTATCTTGTACATTATCTCTCAATGGCTCTTCCAATTCCATTATACACATTCTCATGAATAGAATATTCAAGCCTTTAGTTAGCATAAACAAGATCCAACATCAAACTGGAGAATTTTGTTTTGGTAAGTTCTGTTTCTGCCTTTCTTTTTATTCTTATTATTGAATGCAATAGTTATCGATGAAAAGAAAATTCATGTTCAAATCTCTAAGTTTAACCATTTACGTTATTATAATGGGTTTTATCATCTTAAGAATTGACTGGTTGTCGATTCTCATCTTGCAAGCCCATAGAACATTGAGGTAAGAACAACTAATGAACCTCTCTCTTTTATCTTCTGTTATACTGAAACAAATCATTTTTACATATAATAATGGAATTTTATTTATTTAACAAATAAAATATCATATAAATTGCACATAATATATTCTTTTTATTTACTGGTTTACGGCAAGTAAAAAGAAAAACAGACGAAATTATCTACCAACATTTAACAAATTTAAATATTTTAAAAATATATTTATGTGCCTTTCAACCTAGTTTTTTATTTGACTTTAGTTTCTTTAAAATGTGGATTTTATATTTATAGAAAACTTTGAAAATTTGATTGTTATTTGTTTAAATTAATAATTAATGATAACAATCAATGTTATTTTATATATGTATGTGAAATTCGTATGATATATATTAATGATAACAATTAATGTTATTATATATATATGTGGGTGAATTTTGTATTATATATATATATATATGTATATTGGAATTGTTATTATTATAATATGTTTTATAAACTATACTTTTAGTTGTGAGTATTAATTTTGTACAATGCTGATAAGTATCAATACCAATTTTAAAATAATTGCAGTAAAAGTTAATAAACTCATATGAAGTTATTTTGATTATACAACAGTGTAAAGAACTGGACATAATTAGTGTATATACTATTTATCTTTATGTTTAAAATATTATTGAAATAAAAACTTATGTCCCATTACTCTTTAGATTTTATTTCAATATTTTTTTTCTAAAATAAAAATGAATTTTAATAATATTAAATTTTTTATTTATTATCTTTTACAACATTAAATGCAAGATTTATAACAGAATTTTTAATTCATTATTTCATTAATTTAATATAAATCTCATTTTGATGTATAAAATATACATTAAATTCCATAACATTTAAATTTAATGTGAGTATATTATAAGCAGAAATAAAAGTGAAATATGATTAGATCAAATTAATTGCTAATGTATAAAAAATTCAAACAACCTCAAAAATCACATTTTAATATGTTACTTTAAAATATTTTTTTAAATAAGGAATTAATATTATTATTTATGTTTAAGTATAATTTATTATATATATATATAAGTTAATGTATACACAATGATGTAGAAGTGGTCCACTGATCCATCATGTGCTCAACTAATCAAAATAAATGTAACGGCACACATGAGATACGACAGCGTTTCGGCTTGCTATGGCCTCGGTTACAGATAAAGTCAAAGTACATTTTTTATTTATTTTTGTTTTTGCTGAGAGTGCATTATTTAGGCGTGACCTTTCTCGTAAACCGAAAACTCAGGCAATTACTGTTCGCATCTGGATGCCCACCATGCCCAACCTTACCCTTCCCATTCAAATCTTCTTTTTCATTTTTCCATTATTATTATTTTCTTTTTGAACCTACCTTTATAGTATAAAGGATAAATATGGAAAATAAAAAATAAATTTCCTAAATTCCTACATAAATGATAAAATCTAAAAGCAGAAATTTCTTTAGATCTTCGGAAAATAAAATTGGGTTAAGAAGACAAAGAGACATGAGTGCTACACCTTGGGGTGAGCGTTTGAAGGTTGATGCAGAAACCCTTTAACCAAAGGTCTCTCATATCGCAACAACCCAGCCCTATTCCTATTCCTATTCCCATAGGACCCCATTTCTTGTAACCCCACCACACAACTCTCTCAAGTGTCTTTTTTTCTCCTATTTACCAAATTCTTCCCTTTGAACCCAATCTTTTTCGTATTAGAAAAAAGAATATTAAAAATGGTTTGGGGTGTGATTTTAATTTGGGCACGGGACCTGACCCCATTCCCTCTTTCTTCCAATGTCTAAAACCTAGAGCCGCACTTGGTATATACAAATATATAATTATGAATTATGCATACCATCTATCTATCTATCAATCACTAAGCAGTAGCCCCAGTGAGAGTGTGCGAGGCATCGATTAGGGAAAAAGAGGCACAACATTTTTCACATAAAAAACCAAAACCATTTTCACCCACCCATCCAACCACCACCACCTCTCTAATAGACCCAGCAAAATACTGACCCTGACCTTCGTGCGTAAACTTCCCCCACTCTTATTTTTAAGGTACATTACCACTACCCCTTTTTATTTTCTCAATTTTCGCTTAGCCAATCTTATTTATATTCTTTTTAATGTCACATATTTTCCAGTCAATTTGGTTATGGTGTCTGACCTAGCTCATCATCCCTTATATGCATATATTTTGTGTACCTTATATATTATATAGCCAAAAAAATTTAAAAATTTCTCTATAGGTAACAGAAAAAGACGTACTAGTAATGGCAGGAGGCAAGATCTTACCCCTTTTCGTTCAACGTTTTAAGCAGCACCTCTATTTAGTCGAGGGTATAATTGATTGATGCCCGGTTTTTCTTTTACGATTCTGCACATCTTTTTTCTCGTTCTTTAGCCATGCAGTTACATTACATGCTCATCATCTTAATACAGTATATACTATGGATTTTGATTAGGGTTTATCATCGTGTTACTAGCGTGCCCACAATAATAATGCCGGGATTTAAGCCAATTTCACTGTTGGGTCTTCGTCATTAAGGGTTTTGGTGGCGAATGTGATTTGATAAAGATCTCGACCTTAATCGGGCTTTGTGCCTGTTAAAACTGAGAACTTTAAAAGCTTTGTCTGCACATTTTTTTTTTGCTGGTGCGATTTACACCTCTAATCATTTAATTTCTACCCTAACAGGTTGAATAAAATTTTGAAATTAAATTTGGGGTGTGGGTTTAAGGGTTGAGCTTCGAGAGTCAGATATAAATGATGTTAGGCATAACTCTCTGTTTTGATCATAGCTTGGATTTGTTTTGAGAATCTTTCCTCTAATTAATTTGGGCTTGAAGATTAATTATTTCGTTCAGCCCTGAAATTCCATTAAGGGAGAATTAATTTCTCTAATGCTAATAAAGTACAAATCTACCTGAACTCGACACAATAACTCGGAATCATGTAGTATTCTTGCAGAGCGAGTATTAATTCAAATTTCCATACAAAAATAATTCGCTAAGGAGTTAGGCGTGAACTATTTGTCTTTTCAAAATTCATTCATAAATAAGACTAATTTTTTAAATGATGCTTAAGTTATTAAAGCCCGTTGTTTATTAGACGATTTTTGTTATTGGGGGTCTTAATCAAGAAATTGTGGATTCTCCTTCTAGTTTACATTGAACAGATTGAAACAGGGGTTGTATTAGCCAATTCAGAAAGTTGAGTTGCCAACCCCTACACCCCGAGAGTCGGGGAGGATGATGCACCATATTATGTTATTTATACATAGTTTATGCTGTTATTCTTATTATAATTCGTTGCATTTAAATTTTTGGATGATGATAAAACTTATTTTTGAACCATCCTGCATATGGTTCTGTTTTACTGATTTGAACTTGTTCATTTTTTGTTTTATGAACTCGTTAATGCCATTGCCTTGTGCAGTCATAAAAAGAATCCACAAACATGTATTGTAATTGATGAACTAATAAATTTTATATGTACGCAGTACTAGTTACATGAAACTCCGTCAAGAATTTAAATAATCTTGAAGGATATTTAATTGAAAATTTGAATTAAGTCCTGACCAAATTGTGATGCATTTATTAAGCTCACTTTTAAAGTGTTTGTGCTTCATATTTTTAACATCAATGAATTTTTTAAAAATTAATTATTAGCAATTAAAAATATTATGACCATGAGATGTTTTTTTTTTTTTTTTTTTTTTTTTATTTTTTTTTTTTTTTTTTTATTTTTTTTTTTTTTTTTTGTTTTTTTTTTTTTTTTTTGTTTTTTATT
>Ga0099824_1004551_pt1 | contig 19915 bp, 13 predicted proteins | sample SiratrowhiteBW_FD_76837 | JGI IMG/M metagenome (GOLD analysis project Ga0099824, IMG submission 76837) | Root nodule microbial communities of legume samples collected from California, USA - Siratro white BW | ecosystem: Host-associated > Plants > Roots > Nodule | place: USA: California... | reverse complement strand
CAAAAAAACCAAAACTTGAAATAAAAAAAAAAAAAAAAAACCCTCTTCACATGATTGAAGAACACATCAGCAACATCACTAGTAGTGCAAGAGCGAGAAAGAAGAAAGAACATAATGTACCAGAGCCAGGGCCACCGGGCCAGATGCTACAGTTGCAGCGAAGTCCAGTGTTTTTAGAACCCCTTTTGCGGGGAAGCTCAATGTGCGAGGATTTGGAAGACGAGGGAACAGCAAAATTGGAAAACAAGGGACAAAAAGAAACAGAGGTTTTGGACAACGTAGTAAACGCTGAAGGTGAAAGTACAGTGTTCATTTTTTCGGAAACACGCACTGTCTCTCTCTCTCTTGCTGTGCCTCTCTTGTTCAACCCCACCAGTTGGACTTGTCTAAAAGATCTGAACTGAACTTGTGTAAAGATATCTTATGAAACTGAAAACTATTAAATTACGCAATTAATTTTTCTGCGCCATGATTTCGATTTTTCCTGAACTTTCACTTTCACCGGCTATTGGTAATATTTTAAATGCACATGCTTGGATCGTGCAACTAGGAAAGATATTATGGAATTTATGATTTGAAATTATTTTCATTTAAATTTAAATTGTGTAGTTTGAAAATATAATTTTAATTATTTGATTTAAATATATTTTTGGATTTATAATTTATGTAATTTATAATGTATTTTTAAATTATACAATTTCAAATTATTTTTGCATTATAAAATTTAGAATGTATTTTAGGATCATATAATTTAAAAAATTACATAATTTAGAAATATATCTGAATTATAAAATTCGAAATGTAATTATGGATTTTGTAGTTGAATAATTTGGAATATGTTATGAATTGTTTAATAAAAATATTTGAAAATATATTTTGAATTATGTAATGTATCAGATTGCATAATTCATAATAATATATTTAGTGAGTTTGAAATCCAAAATGTTTTCTAACACTTAAAAAAAATTTGGACTTTTTATACACGTATAAAGGTGTAGGAAAAAGATATAGAGCTAGTAAAAAAGAAATACCTTTTAATTACTTGTTCCGAAAGTGCTACATAAACAAACACTACTTTGAGATTTTTTTAGAGATACCCCTTTAACGATTTATTTTATTAAAATTTATTTGAAATGATAAAATTGCATGAATCTTATTATTTATTAATTTTATATTAGTTGAATAGGAAGAAAAAAAGCTTTTTGAATTGATAATTTATTAATATATCAATTAATTAATACATTTTAAATTTAAATTATTAAAAAACTTTGGAACGTTTATACAAAGTCTTATTTGTTTAATATATCTCGTCTTATCAAAAAGGAGCATGACTTTTTCTTAATGTGTGTTTGGATTGAAGGATAAACTTGAGAGAGTGAAAAAAATTAGATTTGAAGTGAAAGTGAATATATTTGGATTAAGAAAAATATAATGAGAAATAAAGTAAAAGTTTATAAAAATTTGTAAGTGTTGTGATAGATAAATTGATAAAAAAGATAAAAGATGAAATAAAATTACATATAATTTATAAATAAAATTAAAAATAAAATAAATTATTATTAATATTATTATTTGTATTTTATAAATTTATTTTAATTTTATTATTATTTTATAATTTTATTATTTTTATGATTGTACTTATTATTTATGATTTTATTATTATTTTTATTATAAAATTAATATTATTAGTATTTTATTTTTATAATTATCTTATTTCTGTTATTATTTTATAAATTTATTATTAATATTTTTTAACTTTATTAATATTCTATAGGTTTATTATATTTATTTATGTATTTAACATAAAACATATAACAAAATATTTATTTTATTTTATTTTGTTAATGATTTTAAAATTCTTATTTTATTATAAATTTAATTATTATATTTTTAATTATTTATTATTTTAAAATAAAAGAATAAATATTTTTATTATACTTTATTTAATTATAATCAAATTAACTTTTTTATTTAATTATAAAATAAGGTTTTCTCACAAATCTTCGCATTTGAGCGAAGAAAGTTTAAGAAGCAAATTTTTCTTGTTTTTCATACATTTTGATTTTGTTTTTCGTGCTTCACTCGTCTTTTCTCGCTTAATATTTTCTATCATATGAAACAAACATGTTGTTAGGGTGTGTTTGAATTTGAGAATAGATTTAAGGTAAAAGTGAGTGAAAAGTATGTGTGTTTGGATTAAGGAAAAGATAGTGAGAAATGAAAGGAAAGTATACAAAAGTTTGTGAATGATAGGTGTAATTGATAAAATTCTTTTAGTAGATAAAGTTGTAGTATTACAAATATATTTTTGTGATTAAAATTAATTTAAAATAAAATATGATTAGTTGGTTATGTGTGATTGATGAAATATTATTTTTTAATTGATGAAATTATGATATTACTAATTTTTTAAAATAAAAATTAAAATTAAAATTAAATTATTTTCGTTAATATCATTAGTAGTTTGTAAATTTATTTTGATTATTGTTATAATTTTTAATTTTACTATTATTACTTTTATTATTATATTATAATTTTATTATTTTTGTTATTATTTTTAATTTTTAACATTAATATTATTAGTATTTTGTTTTTATAATTATTAATATTTTTATTTTTATTATTATTTTATAATTTTATTACAATTGTTATTATTTTAGTAATTATTATGTTATATTATATAATTAATCATATTTATTTTATTATAATATAAATGAAATAAAAAAAATTAATGGCAGATTTGTAATTGCACTAGGTGCTACAGTACTTTCTTTTTCTTTCCACTAAAATTAGGGAGAATGACCAACAGAAACGCTACCGCTTTTTTGTGCCTGCACTTCTACTTAAATCAATATATGCAAACATACTTCCTCCTCTCAAATCTGTTTTCTTAAACATTAAATCAGTTCAAACAAACATACCATTAATGTGAAAAAATTAATATTTTTAGAAAGTTGAATTTATGCCTTTTATGGTTGATTGTCAAGTTGTTGAAGACGAGGAGAGGAGATTCACATGCAAAAGATTATTTGATGCTCAAACCAAGTAAGAACAAAAAAAATTATAAGTATATAAGTATGAGAATTGGGTGAGTAATTTTTGTGGAATTGATCTATATTAATAAACACTTTTGGACATGAGCTAAGGTATTCAAAAGATATTCAATATAAATAATGAATAAAAATCAATTATCAATTATTACTATATATGTGAATAAATATTCGAGTTAGATGGTTGCATCTGATTTGATTGGGTCATCTAATTTGATTGGATTACATATTGCATATGATCTAATTGGATTTTATATCATTATGTGTATCTTTGTATATCATGGATATGTGTAGGTATATAAGCCTCCCAAGCTCAAATCCATGAATGAGGTGCAGATGGACCGATTTGAGAGATGACGAGTATTAGTGCTCAACTTTAAGTAACGAGTTTCGAGGTTGCACTTTCACAACCATCTTCTGAAGTTGATGTTGTGACTCTCATAGGGTTGAGTTTATTCAGTTTTTTTTTAGTCGGTATTACGTGTCTCATAATACTGTATTTCCCAATATACATTAATCAGGGGGTTTTCAGTATTAATGATGAGTTTTTTACCTCTGCAAAACGTTTTCATCTTTTAACAACATTTTTTATGTCACATTTCTCTTAGACACGACACTTAAGTGTCACCGCTTCATGTGAAACGTTTAAAATGTTTTGATTGCCTTATATATGAGTATGATTTCCTTTTCAACTTGCATTCATATTTAGCAACTAAGTTTTGAGATATTCATCAGATTAATTTGATCAAGATTGTTTTCTAAATATTTATCAAATGAGATGGTCATTTACTTCGAATTATTTTGATGGTTGTTTATTCTCAAACAACTTCATACTATGATCTAATCTTATGGTTGTTTATTTTCAAATAATTTTAGATTACGATGATGGTCGCTTATTTTCAAACAGCTTCATACCACGATCCAATGTGATGGTTATTTATTTTCAAATAACTTTGGATTATGATAATGATCGCTTATATTCAAACAACTTCATACTACGATACGATGTGATGATTCTTTATTTTCAAACAACTTTGGATTACAATGATGGTCACTTATTTTCAAACGCCTTCATAATATGATATGATGTGATAGTTGTTTATTCTTAAACAACTTCAGATATTTTGATGGTCGTTTGTTTTCAAGTGACTTCGTATTATGATTAGATGTGGTGGTTGTTTATTTTCAAACAACTTCATATTATGATAATAATCGTTTTTTTTTCAAAATGATTATGTACTATGATCTGATGTAATGGTTGTTTATTTTAAAATAACTTCTAGTTATGATGATGGTCGCATATTTTCACAAAATTTTGTACTAAGATTCGATGTGGTAATTGTTTATTTTCAATCAGCTTTAGATAATGATGATGGTCGCCTATTTTTAAATGACTACTATGATCCGATGTAGTGGTTGTTTATTTTCAAACAGCTTCAAGTTATGATGATGGTCACTTATTTTCAATTGACTTCATACTATAATCTGATATGATGATTGTTTATTTTCAAACAACTTTGAATTATGATGATTTCGCTTATGTTAAGTCACTGGAAGGTATGAGCTCTTAGACGATCTCATGACATGAAAGTCATATGGGTTTTTTATTATAACAAACACTATAAGATAAATTAAGGGATATAATAAAGCTCAAATTATGAACACTTGATTAGTCGAGAAAGAAACCTTAAAAAAAAAACACACAATGAATGTTACCGACCTCGACCCACAAACTAATGACATTCGTGTGGAGCCTGACGAGAACTTGATGAAGGTGCCTCTCCAAGATGAGGATCATTGTACTAAGTTAGGGAGCTCTTTGAAAGAAGAAGAAGCAAGCAAGATCTAACCAGTGTTGTTGCAAAATGCCGACATGTTTGCATGGACAACAACTAATATGTTAGGGGTAGACCTCAAAGTCATTACTTACAAATTATTTGTATACAAAGATGCTTGGTTAATTGCCCAGGAGAAAAGAAAACTTGGAGATGAAAAGAAAGCGGCAACAAAAGAAGAAGTAGAAAAACTGTTAGAGGCAAGATTCATTCGAGAAGCAAAGTACACCACCTAGCTCGTAAACATGGCGGATGTGCACAAATTGCACCGACCTTAATAAAGCTTGCACCAAGGGTGCATACCCTTTCCAAGCATAAAATGACTGGTAGACGAGGTTGCAGGACACAGGATGCTAAGCTTCTTGAACACTTACTCTAGCTACAATCAAATTCGCATGCATCCCAAGGAAAAATTCTATTATAAAGTAATGTCATTCAGCCTGAAGAATGCAGGTGCCACATATTAGATACTTATGGACAAAGTGTTTAAAGGCCTAATATGCATAAATGTTGAAGTCTATGTGGATGACATCATCGTAAAATCTTACTCATGTGGGCAACATGAAGCAGATCTCGCTGAGGTTTTTGAAGCATTAAGGAAAGGCAACATGAGATTAAACTCTGATAAATGTGTGTTCAGGGTTCAGGTAGAAAAGTTCCTCAGATTCATGCTCATGCATAGGGGAATTGAGGTCAATCTTGACTAGTTCCAGACCATAATTAACATGCGAATCCCGAAAAACGTCAAAGAAGTTTAGAAGTTGGTGGCGAAGTTAATGACCTTGTCACAATTTATCCCAAGGCTAGTCGAGAAAATCAAAACCAATCATCTAGCTCTTACGAAAGACAATCAGATTCCTCCGGAGTTAGGAGTTTAAAGAGATGTTTTCACAAGCCAAGTAGTTCATGGCATCACCCTCGGTGTATAAAAATCTATCCTCAACCAACCTGTCCTTATGTACTTATCGATATCTAATGACGCCATCAACCCATTGTTAGTGCAAAAGATAAAAAAAAAAAAAGCAAAGACTTGTATACTTCGTTAATCAAACACTACAAGACGTCGAAAGGCGGTATCAAACCATTGAGAAGGTGGTGTTAGCCCTAGCCAAAACTGCAAGGTGTTTGCGAGCTTACTTTCAGAACCACTCCATCATAATGAAAATTGATTACCCCATTGTGAGGGTTCTCACCAAACCAAACTTAGCAGGACAAATGATAGGATGGTCAGTTGAATTTTCTGAGTATGGGTTAAAGTATAAGCCGAGGGGTCCTATCAAATCTCAGTGCTTGGCTGACTTCATGGTAGAATTGAGCCTTGAGCTGGAAACTAAGGAAAGAAGTTGAGTCAATTATGTTAACAGATCGTTGAACGCTAATGGAAGTTGAACTGGTGTAATCCTAGAATGACCAGGTCAACTCCTGATTGAACAATCCCTACATTTGAGTTCAAAACAACCAACAATCAGGTCGAGTGCGAAGCACTCATTTCAAGACTAGAGCTAGCCTAGGACATGGGAGCCGAAAAGGTGATATGCTGAAGTGATTCGAAGTTGACAGTTGGTCACCTTACGTGAGAGTGTTGAGTAAAGGATACTATGATGATGCAATATTATCACATAGTTTTTAACATGATGTCCAAATTCAAAACAATGAAGGTTGAGCACATCAAGAGAGAAAAAAATAAACAAGCCAATTTTTTGTCCAAGCTAGCTAGTACTTAGAAGAAAAATCACCACCACTAGGTCATACAACAGATTGTCTCAGCACCCACCATAACCCAAATTGATGAGAGTATAACAGTAAAAGTAAAAGAACCTAGTTGCACAAATCTCATCATCATGTATATAAAGGAAGGAGTTTGTGACAAAAAAGAGGAGAATTCGATGAAGCATAGATGTGTTTGATATGTGCTAGTCGGTTAAGAATTATATAGGAGAAGCTTCGCTCAGCGCCTGCTAAAATATGTTATAAGAGTGCAGGCCAAGTACATCATTAAGGTGTTATACTAGAGTACATGTGTTCTTGACTTAGGAGGCCACAACATAGTTGTGAGAGCTCTTTGAGCAAGATATTATTGGTCACATACGTAGAACGATTGTGGTGAATATGTTAGAAAATGTCAAAAGTGCCAAGAATTCGAAAACATGCTACATACCAAACTCGAAGTGTAGCACCATATCAATACATCGTGCCCATTTGCGAGATGGGGAATGAATATAATTGGGCCCTTGAGTCCTAGAAAAGGCAGTGCAAGTTCTTGCTTATAGCTGTAGATTACGTTACCAAATGGATAGAGGTCGAGCCACATGTGACGGAATCCTTGTTTTGTGTTGCTTTATTTTTTAGACAAAATGAAGGTGGACTTGCATGAATGAATCAAGTAAGCACTGATATGTGGTGACTTGCAAGCGGAAGCAATTAGACTGTGAAGATGAATGCATGGGACGACTGAAGTAGATGGAACAAGGAAATTGAGAAAGGTTAAGCCAACTCTCAATGGTTCTAAGCTAGTCTTCTAGGAGAAACTAACAAGAATGAACCCAAGAACAAATGAAGTTGAATACATTTCTACAACATTTCATTAGCTCAATCAAGTTCCCATTTACAATGCCTAACATGCTTATTTATAGACTTAGCAAGCTTACGGAGAAACCTTTGATAACCCTAATGTCTTATGCACTCTTTATTGCTCTCTAATCACCTGCTTCCACTTGTCATGATCTCCATAGTTGTCACCGCATTAGTGGATAAATCTCCATGTGAAAAAATGTGTGTAGTCCCCCTTAACCATGTGTTGAGTTGACCACTTTTGAAAATGTTGCCTAAGTGCTTTAATAGGCGCATCTTCCAGTTTAATGGGTGTTTTGGAACTTTCTTATGTTGCATGTACAAAGAAGAGTGTTATGACTAATTAAATGCATGTGTCACATGCTTTGCTATATCCAAGAAGGAGCATTGCATGATCAATGCAAGTTCCACATGCTTTGTTGTATCTAATAGGGAGTGTTATATTCGAGGAAAAGTCTCTTCACGCCAAGGAATACTTCACATGTAATCTGCATGGCTAAATTGTTGTTGTAAGTATTGAATGGCTTTTCACAAATTTGAAAGTTGGACGAATGATAAGCCTCCATCAAAGAATGCAAATGGGTTTGTTATCTCCTATTTACAAATACAATAAAGCCCAACCGAAAATAAAAGACAGATGGAAAAAAAGCCCAATACATGGCCCAATTAAAATCTAGACTATACTATCCAAGATGATTGGAGCATAATCCATCATCTTGCCTCCATCACACTAAGAAATGTCCAAAAGTTTGTCTAAAAGAATGATAGACAGTTCATCGACCAAACCCTTATAGAATTCTATAATGGACTCAGCCTACGCTCAATCATAAGCTCAATCGAGCACTCACGAACTAATGGACAGGCCAAAGCAACTAATAAAGTCATATTGAACGAATTAAAGAAAAGGTTAGGCACAAAAGGAAGATGGATTGAGGAGCTATTAGAAGTGTTGTAGGCATATTAGTGCACGCCACAGTCATCAAACACCGTTTAGCCTCACCTATGGAACATACGTCATGATCAATCCAAGTTGGTGAACCAAATTTACAAAGACAAATGTTTGATGAGAAGCTTAATGACAAATCTAGACTTGATCAATGAATTGAGGGATAAAGCGTGAATCCGAGAAAAGACAGAGAAGACCAGAGCAACACGCATATATAATTCTAAGGTGGTACCAAGGAGCTTTCATCCAGGAGACTAAGTGTGGTGTATGAGAAGAAACATAAGGAAATATGAAGGCAATTTTTCAGCAAATTGGGAAGGCCCCTTCAAAGTTCAAGGCGCAACGTGGAATGGAGCATATTGGTTAGAATACCTCTTAAAGAAGGTTGCCGTGGACGTGGAATGCGTCACATCTTAAATTTTATTTTAACTAAATGTATTCGAGCACTCTTTTCTCACTCGGTCTTATTTTCGAAAGGAGGATTTTTGCCGAGAAGGTTTTAACGTGGCTCGAATAAAAGTTACTTCTTCGAAATTCTCTTCTTATCATGAATGTATAGATAAAAACTCATTGCCTACTACCGGGTAAGGAAGTTTCGCTTCAATATGATCCCTTCCAGGTCCCTTGAAACCTAACAAACATGTCGATACACATAACTGAGGCAGAAAGCCTTGCTCTAATGCAAGCCCTCTCGTGTTATTCAAATATCAAGATGAAATAAACTCGTCAGCACCTATTTACAACACGCGAATGGTATTTGGTATAAGCGAGAAGTGGGTAAGATATAGAATATATTCAAATAGTACTCGACATATACTTAATAGTAAATAAGGTAAATAACTTTGCCCAAAGCAAGATAAAGCGACAAAGCAAATCACATTACTAAAAAGAATGTTTGAATTAGTAACATATCGACATACAACATATGCGATATGATATAAGTTAACAAGATCAGTCACCTTGAGATAATAGGCAAAATATTATGACACAAGAGTAAGAAAATATTCCATTAACATGGGTCGATCACAAAGCAGTATATACTTTACAAAAAAATGAGACATGTTGTTAGCAGATACAAAAAACCATAACATGAAAATATACTACTTAGCATGTTTATAAGCCTCATCCACCACCATCGCCTTCTCGTCAACCATCACCACCAGGTCCCCCTCAGCCATCTCCATATCAGACGCATTTATTGAGGTAGGTACGTCCTCGATCACAACCAATCGACCTTGAAAGATATTCTTCCCAAGGTCAAACTCATTGTCATCAACTGACACCCCGTATAGAAGTATTTCCTAGCGCACCACCTAGTTAAACCCCTCGACATGTATACCAAGGATATAATCTTTCAAATTTGGAAGTTCTTATTTTAGAGTGGCTTTCATGGAGACGACCTCATCCCCGAGCCAAGGACATTTTGGGAAGCCTCTCCTCGAGTTCCTTCATGTCATTTGACTTGAACTCATCTCTCTTTTACCAATCGTAGCAGCGTATCTTCCATGTCTCGGTCTCGGCCTCTATAGCAACCACATCTACAGTCAGTTTCTTAACTTGGTTGTTTAAAGAATCGTTAGAATCCAAAGCTAACTTCAAGGAATATGTTGAGTCAGCCAACTCTCTCTTCAATTTTTCAACCTCCTTGGCCGACTCACGGGAGGCTTCACTATTAAGTACATGACCAATAGCTAGGGCTGAATAGCTTTACTTGTCCCAGCGTTGGAGGTTGTGGCTTGACCCCATTTTAGCGATCGTCGGGGAGAGGAGTGTTTCTTCATTTTTCCCTTCCTCTTGTGATTCTTCTCAAATGGTGGAGGGACAAGATCTATGATAGGTGGCTAGGAAAAAGGCCCAGCTAGACTAATCAACCTCTCAATAGTCGCATCCCTAGCCCTCTTGGCCTTCTCTAAGCGAATCTTCTTCAAATTCTCCAAGAAGTTAGGACCTTACTGAGCTATCAAGCCCGGAAACCACAAGATAATTCAACGAAGTTAAAATTGACCAAAAACAACACAAAAAAAAATTAATACATACCACTCAAATCAACTCATTGTTGTGTAGACATGTAAACCTTAAGGATTTTTTCGGGTAGGCATCTTCCTCAAAAACTTATCAAAAATTTTCTAGTCATCCTCGGTCATAGAAACCTCCGCCAAAAGTGGTAACAAACAAGATCTCATAAAAATGAAATTTGAGTGTATCCCTATTAGAAAATATTTACGGTTGATAGACTCGATAATTACTTGGAAAAACTAGTCTTAAACTTTTTGTAGGATATTGTATAAGGGGAAAGGAGAGTAGACCCTGACTAACTTATTAACAACAACCAGTCGACTGGAGAAGCCAGCTAGGAACTATAATGATGAAGAAAAGTTTGGGGAGAAGGGCAAAGACCTAACATCACGCATAAAATTCAAAAAGACCAAAGAGCAAACCAATAATTAGGGTGTAGTTGCATCAACGCTACATTTAAAGTACACAAAACACCCATAGTGAACTCATGAAAAGGTAGACAGACATGAGAATCTGTGAAAAAACAAGCATACATATAGAAGAAGTCAGACACATGACCCTCTTGGCCATGACACACATTGTCTATGAGGAAAACTTCTTGATCACTACTGCCCCCTCCTCGGTACCAAGGTTGACAATGCCTACACTAGCTACGAAAGATTCTAAAGTTTTTATCCAATATACCTGGAAAACTGCTTAGTGACATTTGGGCCGACCCATTCATACCCATCCTTACGAGGGGCATCACTTACAGTGACCTCCTCCAGTGAGTTCTCAACCACATCAACCTCATATGCTCTCACCATGCTGACACTTGATGACAAAGTGTCTCCTATTTGGTCAACAGACCCCTCAAAAACACTACCAATAGACTCGGAAAAGCCAAACAAAGAAGACATGATTACCTTAGTAAAGAATATACTTTCTGCACCTAGCCACTACTTTAGATATCAAATCTTGAATACTGGACAAATAAGAGGAACACAAGTGACCTTTGTGGGAGGGGGGCTACCTTTATTTATAATCACGGGGAAGTGACATTCAAAATTTGTGACCTTTTGACTTCTAACCATTGGATTCACATGACTTGACTCCCTATTTAAAGCATACGTCAGCCCATTTCAACTTTAAACTCCTTTAACAATGTCTTAGGCTTGGGGGCAACAGTGTAAGAAGAAGGTCTATACCTAGTTGGTCGTCTACGACAAAACCTAATCAATCACATTAATTAACCCATGAGCAGATGAATAGAGAAAGGATGTAATTTTTTTCCTTTTAGAAAAAAATCTCACACCTCAAAAACTCTCCTAACCAAAAATCACGTCGAGCTTAGGAGGCTAATGTACTATGGACTGAGATGTTTGCGACCAAGCACTTAGCCATGACTTAATAAATGAGGCTCGAGATGTTTCCAACCAAGCATGGGTTGGACACTACTCGGCCACATAAGCATTTTATATTATAATTTTCCCTCCAAACACAATCACGTGATATCTCTAACAATAACAATACTGAAAATCATCAAAGGTCAAATCAATCACATCAAAACCATTTTTTCACTACTATAAATAATGTGGTAAAACAAAAAAAAAGATATATTTTTTTATCCTATTTAAAAAATTGATTGAAAACCTACAACAACCGTTTGAAGTTCAAGCGATAAGTCCTTCAAGACTCATCCAAGAACAATACTAATAAATTAAAAGCAATTTATCAACCAAATTTATGACATCACTCACAACCTTTCATAAAAATTTCTTTCATTTCACTTTATTTTTCATTATTTTTTTCTCAATACTAACAACTCCACTTTCAACACTTTTTCTTATGAAATCCATCATTTTTCTTTCTTTCAAATTCATCCCTCCATCAAAACACAATTTTAAGATTTTTTCTATTAATTTTTTTTCAGTTTTCAAGAGAAAATATTTACTTTTTCAACGGTAATATTTTAAATTTTCTTTCCTTTCGTAAAATTATTTATTATTTATTGTTTATTTTATTTTATTTTTCTATTATTTATTTTAGTTATAAGTTATTATGTTATTAAATTAGTTATGAAATTAGGGCTCTGGCTGTCTGGGTAAGACTTGGCCTGACATCTTGCAAAAGGAGGCAGTAGTAGCTTTGATTTAGTTGGCGTGAAAAAGGACCACTCCTTCTACCTGCCATGGCAAGAGACCCTGTCCCTGTCAGGAACAGAAACATGACAAGTGAAAGATATATTTGCTTGATTACATGTGATCACACGCCAAATAAGAGTTCAAATTATTAAATTAAAAGTTCCAATTACCAATAATATTACATTTTGATACATGGAAGAAACTTATGGATGATTTACCTTTTTTACTGTTGAACTTTTCTAATACATAGGTATTATTGAACAATGAAATTAATAAAAAATAATAATTCATATATAGTTATTGACAACATTAAAATCATTGTAACCATCTAAACTCATTTATTCAAATTTTAAATTTTTTTCATTACAAATAGACAACAAATAAACTCGTATAAGTAGATATTTTCTGCCTTTGTTTCGACATTAAAGAAAAATCGCTAAATCAATCAAAAATAAATATAATTTTAGATAACACTCAACTTTTAATCAACAATATCATATATTTTGTATTTTTATTTTAAATTTTATTTTTAAATATTTACTTAACTCTCAGACACACTGTTGCCATCCCTCAAGTCGTAGTAGAGTTAGGTTTAACCCTGGTTAAATAATTCCTGACACAGACTGTGGTAAATTCATAAATATATATATATATATATATATATATATAAGTCTCTTATCAAACTTCAATGTTACGTTGAGCAATGTTTTTCTCAAACAGAAGTGCATCGAGTTTCGAAATGACCTTTCCAATCAACTTTTTACACTGAAAGTTCTTCTTCACTTCCTTTTTCTCTGTCCACTTTATCTTCTTTCTTAGCCTTGCTGCTAACTGGTTCATGCCATTGAACCTTTCTGGGTTCTAGGGTTCGTTTCTTCTCTCAAATTGCATGGCACAACCTATAACACATTCTAGACCCTTCTCAAATCCATACCCTTTCTTCCAATTTCTCCCCTTTCTCTTCCTTCTCCTTCTTCTCTTCAATTTTCCCCACCCATATGCAATGGCTTTCTCAGAACCCCTTAAATCATCAGAACCAACTATTTCTGCCATAAACTTGCACCCTCTTAAACCCCACAATAAGGGTTCTTCATCGAAGAGTGGTCGTACAGAATTTGGAGTTAAGGCTCATGAAGTTCCCAGTGGTCCAAACCCTATTCAAAACCGGTAAGACCGAAGCATGACACTGCTACCGACATAAAAGGTTGCAGGGATTTGTAGCGGCGAGTTATTGTGACTTTGTCATCTTCATAGTTATTATTTTAGTTCAACGTTAACATTTTCGTAGTTATTATTTTTGTTAGTCTTTTTTGTTTGGCTAAAGTGTGTGTGTACAGCAAGAAATATTATATTCTTTGTTCTGTTGTTTAACCTCTCTGATTAAACATTAATTTGACTTTTGAAAAATTGATTTTTGTTGATCTGACAAAGTTTTAAATCAATCAATCTCGAATTTATATATTTTTCTATTTCTTTAATATGTTTGTACTCACTCATTTTTTTTTTCACTTCAAAATATTTCTTTTATTGGTATTCTAACCTATTAAATTTCCCTTCAAAAATAGATTTTTGTAGATCTGACAGTTTTTTAGAAAAGTGAAGAATATAAGTGAAACCACCCATTGAATTATATATTTTTCTATTTCGTTAACAGGTTTGTACTCACTTATGTCTTTCATGTATGCCTCACATGTGTTATATCTTTCTGTCTTTTCGGACCTTCTAGCTTCATCTGTGTGTATGTATCTCTATGGAAAGTGCATTCAAATTTGTGCTTGGTTCTTTGAAATTAAATTAATTGCTATTTTCTTTTGTAGAAATTTGTTTCTTTAAATTGTGTCCTTTTCTTCTCTTTATTTTTTGACAATTTGATTTTGATTATGATTTTTCTTATCTCTCATTTCATAATTTATATTTTTTTTCAACTTCAAATTCGGCATCTTTATAGTTCATTTTGAAGTTTGAAATTCACAATAGTTTTTTACTTTGAAATTTGAAACTTCACCACTGTTTTAATCTTAAAAGTGTCTATCAAAATATATTTAAATTATTCTAATTAAAAATGTCTGACTCGATTTCTAGTACTTCTAGTTAGAGCACCTAGCATTGTTCTTTTATTTACACTGAAAGATGTATTTTATTAGTTCTATCATTGTTTTCAGAGATATATTTTATTATTAGTTCTAATTAGTCGCTATTACATTTTTTGAATTTTAACAAATATCATTTAATTTAATGTCTTTATTAATGATTAATAGGTTTTATAACTAAATCTTTAAATGAATTATATTCTCTTTTAATAGGAGATTAGGTTAAGTAAGAGTATACAATCCCAAGGCTCAAGCCTTTTAAGATGAAGAGTCAAACCATACTTTAGGTATTGGACAAGTTAAGTCTTACAAGTCTAAGGATTCATCGCGATTGACCTAAATATTTTATGATCTAAACTCGATCATGACATCAGTCGATTTATAAAAATATGGACATCAATCGATTTATAAAAATATAATTTTATTTAAAATATGTTTTGAAAAATTTTATTTTCTCAGTTAGGTAAAATTTTCCATACACAAGAACTTTATAAGGTCCTGAGTTAATGTTAACCTATAGATAAGTTTATTTTATTTTATTCTTTTAAAATTATTTATAATTATTTTTTTTGTAAATATGCCCTCAATTTTTTTTTTTTTTTTTTTTGTAGAAAATAAAGATAATTATTGTTTAATATGTATTAACAAATGTTTTGATTTAATATGAAAAAAAAAAAAAAGGAACAAATGATCCATCGGTGCTTGTTTATGAACAAAGGATCTTGTCGTTGGGTGCTATTGGTTATAATTCCTAATTACCACAAGATTTAGAGGACATTCCAGTACATGTTTGTTTTTTGTTTTTTTTTTTTCTAATTTTGATTAAACCGTTTTTAATCAGTAAAATTATTCAAAACATTGAATGTTATGAAAATATGTATGGTTTAAGTGAATTTTAACTATAGACTATATTTTAAGACGTATGTTATAGTGTGTTAAATCAATTTTAAATACTACGTGAAGAAAAAAATAAAGTATCACTATGAGTTGAATCTAACAAAAAGGTCTATGAGCCGTTGTTCAAATATTTGTTAGGAGAGGTTTCATATTAAGTATGTATTCAATAATATCTTGAGTAAGACAACAGAAAAATATGGGTATTTTTTTTTCAAGACAATCCCCAATATGTATATAAACAATTATACTATTCATCTAATGTTTACATAATTTATGGTCTCTTTTCATTCCTCAAATATTTTTATCTCAACATTAATCTCTTTAAAATTAGTTAATAAAAAAATGTGGGAGCATATAAATGTTTTAGCCTATTTTGAGGTGATTAAAATAAAAAAAAATAGAGAAAAAATGTGACAGATATAATGAGCAACGTGTTAAAAAAAGAATAAAAAAGAAAATAGATATTCTTTAATCATGACTAAAATGTTATATAATCAAAATCTACAAATATAATAATGGGAACAATACCACCTTAGGTAGTTATGATGCGTTTAATTAAGATGAAAAATAATAAGAATGGATAAAATTAATCTAAGTTGATTGCTCGGTAAGAAAAAAAATCAAATAAGTTTTCATCACCTATAAATCAAATTGATTTGGCTTGAAATGGATCATTTTCAAAATAGTTTTAGTGATGTAAATATTCGACATTAAGGTATGCTAAGACGTGAATTTGTTAAAAAATATTAAGATATTAACTTTTAATGCTAAAATTAAAAAGTAAATTTGGTAGGAAAATTTGAGATAAGAAACATACCAAAGACAAACAAGAATGAGACAAGTCAAACTACACATCACCTTTAATTCAAAATCTTAACACATTAGATTTGTAGATTTTTCTTTTATATGTTATTCAACTTTCTCATTTATACTTTTTTCATTTATACTTAATGTAGGACTTAGATTCATATTTGGATACCTAACACTAATAAAATTAATATATTTATTAAATTTAAGAGGAAAAAAAGAAAAAATTAGTGAAATATAAAGTTTCTTTAATTGAGTGAAAAAATGGAGAATGAATAATTTTATTTGTTTTGCTAATTTTATAATTATTCTCAATATTACTTTTAATTATTTATTTATTATAACGGAAATATAAAAGAAAAAAATGAAAACAACTATGATTTACAATAATCAATTAAGAATAATTAGAACTTATCATAATTAATTATAAGTTATAAGTGTCTTATAATTGGTTAGGTTACAAATAGCACATCATAAGATTTTTTTAAATAATATAACCAATTATATATGCAGTCCAATAATTAATTGTATTATATTTTCGCTCTCTTTACTTTGGGAGTAAAAGAAAAACACGTGTGGTCCATAATCTTTCCTTTTTTTTTTTTTTATCTCAAATCAATAAAAGCAAACTCACACTTTCCTTACACAGTAACAGACAAACGTTAAATGCCACAAGTATAAACAGATTGAAAATTTTTGAAAGATGGTAAATTTTGAAGGTAAAAATACTTATTCAACCAAAAAGAGAAAATTATAAAATATATTTTTATATTTCAATATTAATTTATTTTCAGTCATCTATTTTTCTTTTTACCAATTGTATCATGGAAGCGTTTGCATGGTTTTCACTTCATTCAATTGATAAGGTGGGAATCTGAGGCACAGTGGTGTCAGATTTGTGACACAAAACAGTGAGAGGACTTGCCATCACACATTTTGTTTTTTGTATGGAAAATTATTTGATCAGCCTCTGGTCTCTGCTTTTGTCTTCTCAAACACGTTTTTCGATAAAGCTGATACCACATAAATAAGAAAACTATTATAAGAAAAACAAACAACAAGATTACTGATAATATACGTATTAGGCAGAGAATAGAGAAAGATGTGAAAAGGAAAATAAATAAATAAATAGTATTGTTATTAATGTCGACATCTTCGAACCGCATGTCTTTGAATTTGAATGAAGATTTTAATTAGTTTTTTTTTATTATAGTGTAATTTAGTTTTGAAACTTTTAGAATGGGTAAAAAAAATTTAAATATCGTGAATAGATAAATAGTGTTAAATTGACACGATTTAATAATAAAAAAATTGTGTTATGGTGACACGATTTTATTTAATTGAGAATGAAATTGTGTTATGATGACACGATTTTAGTGGAATTGATGAAATCATTCAACAATGACACGATATCGCTTAATTTAAATTTTTATATTAATTAAAATTATGTCAAGGTAGCATGATTTTTGTGTAAATTTTTTAACTGAAATCGTGTTAATATTGCACGATTTCAGTATAAAAAAAATTACACATAACTTGTGCCACCTTGGCACAATTTTAGTTAATTATAAATACACTAAAATCGTGCCAAAGTGATACAATTTTAGTTAAATTTCGTTTTTGGAGCACCCTTTCACCATTTTTTGTCAACATGAACATGAAAACCATGCATGCAACCTCACACTTTGATATCAATTCACTTTGATATATATATTTAAGGTGTATTCTTTTAACTAAGAAGAACATAAACTAACATAATCTAGTCGACATCACTTTACAGGTTAATTTTCTTTGCAAGAATCCTAAGAAAGTAGGTAATAATTATTGAATGAACACGACACTGGAAATATTAATGAAACAACTTCATTGGAAATATTGGTGAAGCAACTTCAGTGTCAAGTGCCATAAGGATAGGAACTAGACCATAATTATGTGTTTTTAATGAAAGGAAAATAAGAACGAAGAAAATGAAAGACTCCATTATTTAAATTTAAATTATTTTATGCATAAATTAATTTATAGAAGTTGTGATGGAACTAAGTTTCATTCTGCATTAGTAGGTAGTTGTTGGTAGTTTATAATTAATTACAATTGAAGTAATTTATTTACTCATTAATGATATCCAAATGGAAGAAAGTGAAAAGGTGATATTTTATAACAATTAGATAAAATAAAAGATCAATGCATAATTTAACATTGAAATAAAAGCATATGTTACATTAAAAAATTACTGTTTATAGGAACAATTTGTCCTATTGTGACCTTCATTTCTACAATACAAACATTTTTTAGGCCTATTGAAAGTTGGGTCATCCATTTCATTATAGATACAATTTGTAGTTGGTCTTCCAAATTTGCTTCTTCTCATGTGTGGGTCAGGTATCATATTTGGACCTGTGTAAGGAGACCAATAGTCATGGTTATGAACTAGATGAAATTGTATTTCATAAGTCTTGAAAATGTTGTTGAGGCTGTATACGAGAGAAACGAATGTGCCTAATTGTAGATGACAAAATGAACAAACAACTATGACATGTGGACAAGGTAGCTTGAGGACTTGAAACTCTCCGCAATCGCACCACCATTCATTTAATTTGACCCTGTATGACATAGGTCGACAGTGAAGTTGGGGAGTGGGTATCTCCTGGACATCAAACTCTGAGTTTTGTAAAAAAACAAATTTGTCAAACACGAAATAATTGTATATATATATTCAATAGAGAGAATGACAGTAATGAGAAAAAAATACCCATGTTTATTAATTGTCATTTCAACTCAGTGTTTCTTGAATATCTTGTTGAAGTTGGATGCAATATGTCTGATACAATAAACTGATGTCAACCCATATCCTTCCCATCCAACTTCGTCGGATTGCAATGCAGACAAAATTGTTGTTCCTCTGTCAGTTATGAGGCAAACATTTTCTTGAGGTGTGACATACTTACATAGTAATTGGAAAAACCAGATCAGTGCTTTCTTTGTCTCCCCTTCAACATTGGCGAAAGCCAGAGGAAAAATGTTCCGATTTCCGTCTTGGCTAGTGGCAGTCAATAATGTTCCGTGATATTTTCCAGTTAAAAATGTTCCATCCACTTGCATAATAGGCTTGCAGTGCTTGAAGCCTTCAATGTAAGGTTTAAAGGACCAAAAGACGCGCTCTAAGATGTAAGTGGAGTGGTCTTGAACACCATCAACAATGTTTGGACGTCCTTTAAATTGTAAATATGATATCGTTTGATCGCACTGACAGTAGCATCTTTACTTTGAAAACACATGCGCTCTTCCAGATCAAACTGAATATTTTGTGCTACTTGACTAAATGAATGAGTTTCCTGTGAAAAAGAATTGGGTAGAGATGGTTTTGGTTTTGAAGAAGGTTAAAGGAAAATTTCGATACAAACTGACTTTGAAAGAAGAGAGTCTGAATTGTTCAATGCAAGACACAACGAAGCATATATGTATATATACATATGTATATATACATATGTATATATACATATGTATATATACATATGTATATATATATATATATATATATATATATATATATATATATATATATTTATATTTTTATATATAT
>Ga0099824_1004542_pt1 | contig 19950 bp, 11 predicted proteins | sample SiratrowhiteBW_FD_76837 | JGI IMG/M metagenome (GOLD analysis project Ga0099824, IMG submission 76837) | Root nodule microbial communities of legume samples collected from California, USA - Siratro white BW | ecosystem: Host-associated > Plants > Roots > Nodule | place: USA: California... | reverse complement strand
ATTTTTTATTTTCTTAAATTTTTTTCATTTTTTTAAATGTGGAAATTTTTTATGATTTTATTAAAATAAAAAAAAAAAAAAAAAAAACAAAGAACATTGACCTTATGTTGTAGCCCAAAAAAAGCCGATATCCATGGTTTGAGTGTCTGAGTGAGAGGAAAACTAAGAGTTGAATGTGATGAATAACATATGGAGACAATGAACATTATCATGTTTGTCTACTCCTTTTGGTCCCTTGGTCTCCTCCTTCAACATTCATAATCTATATAAAATCATTTTTTTTTTCAACCTTATTACCCTATTCTCATTCAGCTTCATGGAATCACATTTTCCATTAGTAATAATTACTAATTAAATAATATATTCTTATTTCGTTGACTTCCACACTCTACTCATTGTGTTACCAACTATTATTGTGCAATTTCTAAAAACAGATAAATCAAATCAACTATTGTGACAACTAATTAAGAAGGACTTTAATACAAAAGAGTGCAAAAAATTAGATTGTTAATAACAGGGGGTTTTACTTGATAGATAATGAAAATAAAAATATAACTACTACTTACTAAATAACTGCCTATATTAAATAATTAGTTAGTAATTACATGAATAAATGTTATATTAAGTTCTAAATTGAATATTTTCACATCAAAAGAGAGGGATCAAGTGTTTTTTTCACTCAGCTTACAATTCTATTTACACTGAATATCATCACATGTAATACAATAACATCAGCATCAATCATCCGTGTTCAAGAATCAAGTCAAGCTTTGAAGTAAATAATCATGCCCGAAAAATAAAATAAATAGATATACTTGTTTAGACCAAAAAAAAAATCTTACAGTGTTGAGAATGAGAACAAGAATCTATTGTCAAAAGATTGCTGAATTTTCTTTTCTTGGTGGTATGAAATTAATGAATACCAAACACAATTCTGGAGAAGGTGAAAGTCTATTCACTAATGCTACTCAATTGAATAAATGATTATGAAGTGAAGAAGTATTTCTAACTACTTTAGTAGATAGTTTTACATTTTTTTGTGTACTAAATTCTTCTATGACAAAGGTAGTTATGATTACATTACATATTTTTTTTTCTTTAGCAACTCCGTATTATAGATGTAACTTACATTAGTTGTTTTATATATTAAACAAAATGTAACATGTAGTTGTTATTGTATCATATATTAGCACTAAACAATTCGCAGTTAATATTGTTTTAATCAAAGAAATTATAAGAAATTTCAAAAGTTCCGAATTTTATATTTTTCTAACTTAGATTTAATTATTAAAAACGTAAGACAATTTATTGTTTTAATGAGAAAAAAATATTTTATATTATTATAGTTGGAGTTACTTAAAGAAATAACTGATATATTTTTTAAAATACTTTAAAATGTCACATGAAACCACTCTCATAGAAGAGTTGATTCAAGAAACCCAAAAGCAACCACAAATTAGTTCATATATCATTCCAAGAGGTTTAACTTTTTTTTTTTTCAATTTTTTTTTTACTATTTTATTATAATTCCTTCCTTTACATCCCTCTGTATGTACTTATCAACTAGTTTCTCACACAACATATACTAAACAATTTAATTTAATCAATTAGCTTATTAGCTTCCATCAATTAACTTATACACAAATTTCAATAAACACATTCTGTATTGTAGAATTTGTTTATTTTGTATCAGTATATAGTACACATGTTCTTTTATAATTTTTAACATATTTTGATAAATTTCACGAAGGAATATACCATAATAAAGTTTAAAATTTATTTTAAAATATATACAATGAAGTCTATAATATAAATTATTGCGTAAGAAGTTTATTATACATACACACTTAATTAAATTATTTAATGCTAAGTAATAGTATTACATTTTCATTTAAAAATATTTATATATAATAATAAATTATCTCATAATTAATTATTTGTTCACAGTATTTGAAACATTCTTTCCAAGTCACCGATTAATTTAGTAGCTAGTAATAAAATGACATAAATGTTGAGTTTGTTTTTTTTTTTAGTCGTCTCGCAATACTTATTTCACCTCTTAACATCAACTCTAAATATTTGTTTGACTTAATTTTCTTAATTTAAAATGGAAAAAGTTACTGGATGAAGAGGGAAATTTACCAAACAGGGATAATTTTTATTTATTTTTCAAATTTTATCAAAATGGATAAATTAAAAAGCATCATATTCCAAATTCCACTTATTTATATCAATAATTTTTAAAATCTATCCATGTCGGTAAATTTCAAAAAAATATTACCTGTAGTTAGTAATTTTTCCTGATGAAGAAAGATATCTTAAAAAAGAAAAATTAAACAAAAACAAAATCTTCAAACAAACTCAGCCGATGGATTGAAAAGCAATTAATGAGTGGAAATTCTGTGGACTAAACCGTCCTCATGTCAACCAATACCAAGGAATGATTTTGTTTTAGGCGACTAAGAATGGATTTTGTTCTTTGATTAGATTCCTTTCTACTTTAAAGACCTAATTTCTACCAATACATCAATGGGAGATTGTATGCTACACTGCTCATAAAATTTGTGGTAATTAAGGAAGTTGTATATAGAATAAAAGAAGATAAGATACAAGGTTGAAAAATATTAAATTAAATATAATGTTATCTAAACAACAACTAATACCTAACCACCATTAGAACATCATCTTCTTAACTTTCTCTATTTATAGAAGATTTGGTCTTTTACTATTTATTGAAGTTTTTTCACATCTTTTACTATATTTAAACACATCGAATTTAAATGGATATTATTTTTTAAAATACTTTTTAATAAGATGATTTAAATTTATTAAATTTAATTTTTGTTTGAAAAATTATTTTAATTAACATGTAAAAAGTTATTTAAAAATTAAACAACTGTTAATAATTTAGAAATATTGGTATTGATGATTTATTTTGTTGACCTTTATGATTACATTACAATCAAAACTCGTCAATTGATATTGGAGAAGTTTTTTCATGATTGATGTTGGGATTATTTTATGTTGATGTTGATCATAATTATTTAGGTTAGTATTGATCCAGATTATTTTTACAGATTGTTGGTTGGAATGGAGCTTTTTTTCTGTTGAGTTTTTTTATTTGACTAAAAAATTCCCCTTGTTAACATTAAAAGAAAAATATCTTAGTTAAGTTAATGTTTGTTGAAAAAAAAACCCTAATTAACATTAAAAAAATAATCCTAACAAACTATTGACAAGAAATAACAATAGTGTCTATGATAAAAAAATCATTACAACGTCAATAAAAATAATTGGAGTTCTTATTTGACAAAAGAATAATCTCTCAAATATCAGTCGAAAACTCTCTGTAATATCAAGTGAGAAATAATAATATTCTATAACAACAACAAAAATATTATAAAAATTTAAATAAAAAAATAACTCTTCTTAATGTCAATAAAAATTCTTATCCACATCTATCCAATGTCTCGATATTAGTTAAGTTAACGACACATTAACTGAAATCGAGTTGAAAGAAAATAATAAAAAAAACACATAAATCTGATAATACGAATAATGTTAAATTCTTTCATTTTAAATCAAATTTAAAATTATTTAATTTTAATTAATTTAATTATTTTCATAAAATTAAAAAAATTTCATTTTTTTTGAAATTTCTTACCAAAGAAGCATATTTTGTTATAAAAAAAAAATTCAAATTCTTTATAAAAAAGATAAATTTCCTTCATAAAATTTCTTATTCAAACACACTATAAAATTATAATATTTCCATTGCTCATAACTTTAAGAAATTATTTTAAAAAATCACAGTTCAAAACGATTTCAAAAGATTAAGTCATATTTAAATTTACATTATAAAATGACATCAAAATATATCTTAGACATATTAAAAGAATCATTCATCATATTATCTGTTTACCACCTTTAAAAATATTAAATACAATGAGATATATGGGACAAAATCAAAGCCTCATTAATTAAAAACACTGCTAAAATACAATATATATATATATATATATATATATATATATATATATATATAGATAGTAAATAACTTTCACCTTATATACCAATTTTATAGGATTAAATTATATCCTAACCAATATGAGAACATTATTGCTAATGGTTAACTCATGAATGTCAGAAAAGTATATTAACAACTTTTCCATTTATTTAAAACAAGTCGATCCATTTAGGTTGTTGTATCTCAAACATAGTGTTAAAAATGGTAATATGTCAACTATGTATGATATCTCTCGTCGAATTATGCAGACGAAGCAAGATGGTAAATCAGTTCTAACACATGATGATTTGAGTGCAATATGGTAAAAGTTGGTTATAATAATAAGCTAATTATGTTCACACAAACTGAAGTTATACAAGGTGGACAAAAAGAAATTGATAAAAAAATGTGTCTACACCTTTTTTGCTAGACTAAATGCTATGCATAATTGTGTTGTGTAACATTCTTCACACAATCTTTTATGGATTCAAAGAAAGTTTTTTCTATTGTCAAAAGTGAGAAATACTATACTCAATCGAAATATAAGTCCTAACATGTATATGGTGCCAAAATTTCATTAAAAACCAAACCAACGCATCCCATGGTGGTTGTTGTGTTAATTTTTGACAATTCTAAATATGTTAAAAAAAGTTATTCAAGCTGTACAAATGTTCAAATTGATGGGACAGTTTCAACAAAAGTAATATACTTTTTTCCGCAACTGTAAAATTTAATTGTCCATCACAACAATATAATGTAAAATATATATTTTACATTGAGATTTATCCAAAAAAAAATTATGAGTATACCACCAAGTTTGACAGAAGCAATTTTTTTTTTCCTTGTGAGAGTAAAGCGGAATATTTTACTAATATAGAGACTAAATTTGGCGGTTTCCTAAAGGGTTAAATGCAATAAAATAAAATAAAAATTCAATCAACTTTTTATCATATGTTTTTGTCTGAGATATGACTTTACATAGTGATAAAATACGTATATATATTAAAAAAATATGTATGTTTCTTTGACTTGGACTAAATCATTTCATCTTATCTTTTTGTTGAAACTTGGATATATAGTGAAAACAATATCATTCTATTATAGCTTTATTGTTTCCCTGAATCCAAACCCAGTGTAATAAACTGTTGTATAAACCCAAAGCATAACCCGTAGACTCTTGGAAGCAAACAAATTGTGGAATGAGAGTAATTACTTTTTTGTTAAAAGATGTATCGGAATTAAGTTAGAATCAGTGATAAGGTTATAAACTTTTCATTATGAGCACAAAACACGAGATTTGTTGACGGATCCAATGCAACTTTGTGATTATGTTGATGGATCCAAGACACAAGGGTCAAACATGAATGAATCACTTTTTATTCATTGCAGTGCCAAATTAAACTCGTCTCACTTAGCGGCTATCATCTGAACTCGTGCTTCACGATCGTATCAGCAAGATTCAGTTATTATTATTATTATTTCATGGTTTTTTAACCTTGGATTTGATCTTTGACGCAGGTTTAGGACGTTTGTTTCATTTGATCGTGAAAAAGTAATGAGATTAGAGAAATAATGTAATCATTTTTAGTTATGGGCATGACATCAATTCAGCCGCCATAGACACTATCCTAAGTTTGATGTATGTAATTTGCTCTCACATGAACACCTAGACCTAATCATGTCATATTATGAAAAAATGTATTATTTTAAAGTATTTACGCATGATTTAAGGTTTGTAGCATCGTTGAAAACGGTAACAAAGTGAAGATCTGCTTCTTCACAAGTTGCTGAGAAATGAAAACTGAAAACATGCCATCCCATTATCAGCTTCTTCATGTGTACCCACAATTAAAAAATGTTTACTTGGTTTACCTTTTAATATTACTCGGCTTTACCTCATGTAGATAATAAATTCAAATGAAAGACGTGTATGAGTGATAGGTTTTCTAAGTCTAAAAATGGCAACTAGTCAAACATTGTATTGAAATGGAGAATACCACGTATGAAAGGATTAATTGTTTTTCTTTTGTCTTTTAAGCGTAATCATAAAATAAAATAATGAATTGTGTGACCTTCGTACTCGAGACCTATTATTTTTTAATAATGTACTAATCACTCAGAGATGTATAATTAATTTTTCTTTTTTGATATTGATTTTACAAAATAAACTTATAGTGATAATGCCAAACTGAATCTTATACGGTGTACAATACTAATTTTTTGAAAATTCAAGATTTCTTTTCAACTCATCTCATGAATACAAACATAAAAAATAGTTCATAATAATTTAATTATTACATAATCAATTATTTGAATAAAAAATTAGTTAAAACTTGAACTGTCGTATATAGTCAATTATTTGCTAGTAATAATGAATTAAAGGTGGATGCCAAAACTTAGGTTAATTCATGTAATTGATTAAATTACAATATAAACGATTAATTTCATTTCTATTAACTTAATATATATATATATATATATATATATATATATATAATAAATTAAAAAGATCATTTATTTAATTACTAGATTGAAATTTTAGGATGTTAAAACTATTTTTTAAAATTTAAAGACTAAGAATTCATTTTAATTTGTAGGATTAAAAGAAAAAGCTACCAAGCTTAAATGATTAAAAACATATTTAAGTGAATAAAATACAGTTTTAAATTTTCTTATTTTAAATAATTTTTATATAATTAGTAAATGGGTCTATTTAACTACGAGCTTGAACAGGTTTGTTAAATATAAACTCTTTTAAGTATATGAATATGAATTAGTTTGTTGAGAATTTTCAGAGTTGAGCCAATCCGCATAACTGCATTAGCGCGGGAAAAGATCGAGAGAGGTGAAGTAAGCAAATCATTTCTACATATAGCAAACATTACTTTACATCCTCACTTTTACTCAAATGTCCTTTATCTTTTTTTTTTTCCATACTTTTAACCAGTTTTTTAGAATGCGTTAAATTAGGATAGTAATTTTAAAAAATATTAACGTTTTTAACACATTTCTGAAATACTTTTTGTTGAGACAGGAAAACGGGCAAAAACTTCCTGCATTTTTTACCTAGATCCCATCACGGACACAAAATATCAAAATATTCTTTTCATTAATTTTCAGAAAATGCTTCTCAAATTTTTTTTAAAACATTATACTTTTTAGAAATAGGTTCTGAAAAGTATTTTTTAAAATATAAAAATTTTGTTCCAGAACATAAAATTTATATTTGATAAAATATTTTCCCAAACTTATTTCCAAAAGTTATACTTTGAAACTTAACTTTAGAAGGTATCGTGTAAAGGATATTTTCGAATATTTCGAAATTGATGGAGTACAGGTCACAAATCATAGGATGCAAGAAGGTTTTTTGGCAATTGTTTCCTGAATCCTATTAGAATATATTATAATGCCAAAAACACTCTTGTCAGAATATTTAAAAAGAGAATGATACACTAGGTATTTATTAAGTGGTGTGGATATTTTTCGTGGTAGTGGGTGTTGTAAAGAAAGTTATTTTAATAACATTACTGTGAGTGGGAGGTAAGTAACTTATATTTTCATATTATATAAGAGGTGCATAGTGAATATAAGGTTGTTATAGTATTTGTATCTTGAAAATAAGTTTTAAAAAACAAATTTCGAAATGGGTTGTGGGTGTGAGAAATATCTTAAGGAAAAATATTTTTCATAAAACAAAAACCTTTTACAGAAAATATTTTTTATAATACAAAAAATTCTTACAGAAAACATTTTTCATAATATAAAAATCTCTTTCGAAAAAAATTTTTCATAATATAAAACCCTCTCACGGAAAATATTTTTCATAATACAAAACCCTCTTATGAAAAACATTTTTTATAATACAAAACTCTCTTACAAAAAACATTTTTCATAATACAAAAACTTCTTAAAAAAAATATTTTCGTAAGATATTTCACACCCTCCGTAACCCAGTCTCTTTTGAAAAACATTTTCTAGAATATCCTAATCTTTTTTGTCTTCATTACCAAAAATATAAATATCCATTCATATATTATGATAGGCTGTAGGAAGCAAATATGGAGTGCAGGAAGCAATTGCTAAGTTTTTGCCAGGAAAACGGGATATGAAGCCCAGCCCACACAGCAAGCTCGGCCCAACATATGTATCTCCAAGTCCAGTCCAGAAAAACTCAATGTGTGTGTTATTTTCCTAATTTGAAAGTGGAAATATCCTAAAATAAAAACAGAATTTGTAGTATTAGGTACCTCATATATTTTTAGATTTAGATAAGGTTATAAAATATCCTGGAACTGGTCACTAGCCAAAGCACTCCAATGGCTGCTCCACTGTCTACCGTTGTGGATGTGTACTTCACAGACACCAAAAGAACCAGATTGAGCGCCACCACCCCTTCTAGACAAAAAGCCATTAGAAAATTTTTCATACACTGCACCGCTTCAAATTCCACTCCAGAAGCTCCACCTACACCAACTTCAGACAAGAAGAAGAAGAAGAACACCTCCTTATCCGACCAACTCGCACCCCTTGCCAGCAAAACCCTATCCACTGTCACAGGAGGCCAATCCAATGCCTTTTCTAAGGCAAAATCCACTTGGGTCAATCCCACCAAAGCAAAGCCCACTGTGTTATCCTCTCAGAGACAAAAGCGCGCTACTTACTCCTACAGTCCACAGTTGAGAGATTTGAAACGCTTTGCTCACAAACTGAATGAGTGTGGTTCCTCTGAAGACGAATTCTTGCCTTGTTTGGAGGATATTCCGCGCCCTCTTACTAGAGAACACGTGTTGTTGATACTCAACACCTTGAAGCCATGGCAAAAGACTCTTCTTTTTGTGAATTGGATCCAGACCCAGAATTTGCTTCCCATGGAAACCATCTTCTACAATGTCACAATGAAGTCTTTGAGGTTTGGGAAACAGTTTGAGCTGATAGAGGAACTTGCACACCAGATGATCGACACTGGGGTTCCTCTGGACAACATCACTTATTCCACCATCATCTCGTGTGCCAAGAAGTGTAGCCTCTTTGACAAGGCTGTGCACTGGTTTGAGAGGATGTACAAGACTGGTCTGATGCCTGATGAGGTAACTTACTCAGCTATTTTAGATGTTTATGCTAGGTTAGGCAAGGTTGAAGAGGTGATAAGTTTGTATGAGAGAGGTAGAGCAAGTGGGTGGAAGCCTGATCCCATCACATTCTCTGTGTTGGGGAAGATGTTTGGGGAGGCTGGGGACTATGATGGCATTAGATATGTGTTTCAGGAGATGGAGTCTGTTGGGGTGCAGCCTAATTTGGTTGTGTATAACACCTTGCTAGAGGCAATGGGAAAGGCTGGCAAGCCAGGGTTCGCAAGGGGCCTGTTTGAAGAAATGATTGAGTCAGGGATTGTGCCGAACGAGAAGACTCTGACGGCGGTTATTAAGATATATGGAAAGGCCAGGTGGTCTAGAGATGCTTTGGAGTTGTGGCAACGAATGAAGGAAAATGACTGGCCTATGGATTTCATCTTGTATAATACATTGCTGAACATGTGTGCAGATGTTGGACTGGTGGAGGAAGCTGAAATTTTGTTCAGGGACATGAAGCAGTCTGCACATTGCAAGCCAGACAGTTGGAGTTACACGGCAATGCTGAACATATACGGGAGTCAAGGGGATGTCGACAAGGCAATGAAATTGTTTGAAGAGATGTGCAAGTCGGGTATTGAACTCAACGTGATGGGATTTACTTGTTTGATTCAGTGCTTGGGAAGGGCTATGGAATTTGATGGTTTGGTAAGAGTTTTTGATTCTTCAGTTGAGAGAGGCATTAAGCCAGATGATAGGCTATGTGGTTGCTTGCTATCTGTTGTGTCTCTTTCTCAGGGTACCAAGGATGAGGAAAAAGTGCTTGCTTGTTTGCAGCAAGCTAACCCAAAATTGGTTGCCTTTATTCAATTGATTGAAGATGAAAAAACTAGTTTTGAGACTGTGAAGGAAGAGTTCAAGGGTATCATGAACAGCGCAGTGGTTGAAGTGAGAAGACCCTTCTGTAACTGCTTGATTGACATATGTAGAAACAAAGATCTTCTAGAGAGAGCACATGAGCTACTCTACTTGGGAACCTTGTATGGATTATACCCAAGTTTACACCACAAAACTGATGAGCAATGGTGCTTGGACGTTAGATCATTATCAGTTGGTGCAGCTCTAACTGCACTTGAAGAGTGGATGTGGACACTAACCAAAATTGTTAAGCGGGAGGAGACACTACCAGAGTTATTCCTTGCCCAAACTGGTACTGGTGCTCATAAGTTTGCCCAAGGACTCAATATTTCTTTTGCCTCTCATTTGAGGAAGCTAGCTGCTCCATTTAGGCAGAGTGAGGAAAAAGTTGGGTGTTTTACTGCAACTAGAGAGGATTTAGTCTCTTGGGTGCAATCAAATTCTACGGCAGCTGCTACAGCTACATAGATGTTGGTACCTCAAGTCACATTCAGATATGAAGTCTACTTATCACTTACATTGTAAACACATCCCCAAATTTACTATTCTTTTTTTTGTTTCCCTTCATTTTATATAACCAACTTCAAGTTTGGGGAGAAGCTGCCATGAATCAGTCATCATGAATATTTATCTCCCTTGCTAAATTGCACTCATTACTGAAAAATGCTGGAAATTCTAACACGGTACATACGAAGTTGAGATAATGTGTAGTGACATTTTCATTATATGAGATTTTAGTCATTACAATTATTTAGTTTATTTATAAAAAAAATACTATAAATTAATCTTTAAAAGTTATGGATGGATGATATGATATGTATTCACTTGACCATCTCATGTCAAATCCTCTGATAGAGTAAAATTGTCCTGATTCGATGTCAAGGAGTCTCCTAAGTAAAACGGAGAGGGAAGAAAGGAATATTTCTTGCTTAATTCTTTACTGAAGACTCCAACAACTTTCTAAAAATTGGACACGCCACTTCAACGTTGGTGTGGTAAAATATGCTAAATGTAATTAACGTGTGTTGACTCTTATATATCTTTCTTCACACCCCTCGTTCTACTACTCTTCATTGACCTTGTCTTGAGCTTTCTCATTGGACTCTTTGATGTATGCATACCTAGCGGTGAATAGAAAAAACAATGCATCATCTCAGACTAAGAATTTCCTTTTTTCGCTCTTTCAATTACGTATTTTAATATAATCTCAGACTAAGAATTATATATATCACAAATTTGCTTCACAACTTACCCAAAAATTTATCTCAAATTACTTCTTATCTTTCTTTATATAATTAATTTTAATCACTAATCTCTATTCATCTTATTTTATTTGACTCTTAATTAAATTTTAGTATTTTAAAAATATATCTTATATTTAAAAAACACTAGTATTAAAATTTTAATTCAACATAATTTACTTATATATTATTTATTTAAATGCACAAAAATAAACTTATATTACACAACAAACATCTTAAAATACGAGCTAACGATTAAAGTTAAAACTCGTCACGTTAGTTCCGAATGGTCCTTTACATTCTGAATTATGTAAACACATGCTGAAATAATAGTTAACGATTAATGTTTGAAGCAATTGAATTTTTCGCCATTAATTTTCCGGTGGCCATTTTCATTGGTCTCTAATTCGGAATAATCATTTTAATTCTCAGTGGTGGAAATCCACTCTCCGTTACAGGTCGTCATTTCTGTCGAGTTCAATCAATACAATTGTATCCCCACCCATATACACCCCATTTTCTTGGCTGTCAAAAAGTGAACAAAAAGAAATGAAAAATGAACACTAACGGAAAGGGTCTTGGCTATGCAAAATTTCTATAATTTATCATATCTCCACAGCTGCAAAAAAAGGGAGGACGAGAGATAATACAGCTGAGGATGGAAAAAGAAGCAGTGGCTTCGCGTCTTTTTCATTTTGAATTCATCAACAGAATTCACAAGGCCCATCTGCCATACCTGTTCTTAGCTCATAACCAAATTGCATTTAGCTTTCTTTAATTTTGGACAGAGCTATAGCGGTAGCTTATGCCAGAAAAATCTGAGATTCCTCAGCAGATAATGTTTAATGTTGCAAGATCGCGAAAAACACACCCAGACCCATGAAAAATGGACCGGCTTTGAAACTCCAGCACTGGCTTCATGGCACACTCGGGTGCAAAAATGTTATCACATGTATAAGCCAACAAGTTGAAGGTCTCATTGTCTCACGGATATTTTCCTGACGATTTCCAGATTCTCCCTTCAAGTGATATCACCATGACAGTAACATCATCGTGATACTTCCTCCGATCTCCTTGTGGTATATCAAGCAATTCATGAAAATCCATTCCTGACACAAATCAATCCAAAATAACCTATAAATGAGGGTTGTGTATGCATATAATAGTAGGCAAGCCAAAAGTTTCTACTAGAAATTAAATTAACATATTCCTTCCATCAACTATTTTCTTGTGTTAGCCTCGTTTTTTGCATAACAGGTTGAAAAATGAAAAAGACCCCACTAGCATCAAACCTATTTCAAAACCAGTTTTAACCACATACAAGAACCTAACAAACCCAGAAAAAATATACCAGACAGACACGATAATCGTCCTGAATTTAAAGCTGTTACCTCACCCTAACTCTTGAAGCAAATGATCAGCATATTTATAAAGCACAACGATAAAGCAGGGTATTCACTAAAATAGTCCTTTCCGAAATTGGCTTTATCAAACTCAGATTGCGGAAATAATCTACAGGTCCACAGAAGTGATGGGGTTTTAATGAAACAGTATAATATATGACTATGAAAGAACTGCCACCTTTCTAAAGAAGGACAATTACGAAGTAGATGTGCAAAAGCTACGAATTATTAAAGCAGTGGACAAGACGTTCCAGAGAAAGGAAATATAATCTACCTCCCACTAAGACAACACGTTTCTCTGAGGAACATAACATTTTAATAGAAATGCTTGAGAACAAGACGCAATAAATAATAATTAATTAACTCCAACACCAAATATCAGTAGGGGTTAAAATCGTTCAAAATGTACACTCTGCAAGGCTTGCTATTTTACTTCTTAAAATTTGTCATCAATTCGTTCTTCAAAGAAAATATAGTTAAAGTATATATCTCCAAATAGTGACACGAGTTCATATAGAACAAAACCAACCAGAAATTTAATCGCTAAAATTTAGCACGACCATACAGGTCATGGCAAAAAGCTTTTAATTTATAAATGAAAAAATAATTACTAATTAATATTCCACAATTTTGTCACTCAGCAAATTGGACATTTAACATGTTGAACAAGACTGCAAAACAAGAAAGATACACAAGGTCAGAAGATTCATTTACCAGCTTTCTTAGCTGCACGGAGAAGCACCTCTTCTATTAAATGTTGGGCTGGATCTCCTTCAGGAAACTTTTCCATGAAGCTCTCAACATGAGAAACCACTTCTTCATTGTTTAGATATTGATATAAACCATCAGATGAGAGGATCAGGAACTGATCTCTCTGGCATAATCTATGGTGACGTAGTGAAGGAGAGCAGGATATATATGGAGCAGTGCCAATATATTCATTTCGAAACATTTCTAGTACTGCATCATTCAACTTCGGCTATGGAAAAAATTCAATTCATACAGTCATGTCAGAATACATTACATCAAATATGAGAAGTATGCCGCAACCCTAAATAAGATAGAACAAAAAGACTTATAATTTAGCATGTGAGTATCAACATGTGCAGCAGTACTATAAGCATGGGTTTCATTACAACTAATATCATGAAAATATTTGGCATACCAAAAATTGACAATAAAAACACAAAAAGATAACAAATAATAAGATGTTTGTGCTCGTGAATATAAAGAGTTAAAAAAGCACAATTTAGAGTATCTATGGATACAAATATGTTCATGGCTTCAAGCATCTATTTTATCTGTGCATATGTACTTACAAAGCTTGTGTTGGTATGAAGTGACAGCATAACGGGTGAAGAGAGGTATTCTTGACCATGTATATATAAATATAAGTATAAGATTGGCTCGTCTCATAGGAGCACGGTCTCACCTAATACACTTCCTAGGCACGCAAACACATTTGTTGCCTAAACAAAGGATTCTACTAAGGTAGATGAATAATAAATCTTCATTTGTATTAAAATAAATAATTAGAGTAAAACATCACAAACTATTAAAAAGAAAAAAACAGCATATATTATTTTCCCTCTGATGGAAGTAGAAAATGGTCCAGAAGCACACATAAAACATTGTATTAATAAAACAAAGTATTTTAAAAGCCACCTGTTTCAGAAATCCAGCTCCAAATGCTCTGGTGACCTTCAGGCGACCTTTAACTCTATCATTCACTATACATTGGGTATCATCAGGATGCTCGTTTTTAATCCTAATGATTTCCTGCAAAACAACAAGCACCACTTTTCAGAACAAGGGGGTGAAATACAAATAAGTGCAACCACTAATAAAAGTATACCTTCTAGTATGTTCAACTATAATAAGAACACAAAAAATCAAACTTGGTGAACAATTAATAATTACTTAATACTGCATGTTACCAAATCTAAAACTTACTTCTTCAATGCTGGTGCTATGGTCAGTAGAGAGCTGCAATGCCACCAACCTCATTTGTTGAGCATTTGCATTTTGACCCAAGCCCAATGACTCCTCAACTATGCTCTCAGCACCGGACTCAACAGCTCCCTTGCTTCCCGATTCAACACTAGAATCAACATCCTTGGGTTCATAGTGTGCAACAATAGCCCTACTATCCCCAACATTCATCACATACACATCCTCATCCCTCATCAACACAACCAACAAACACGAACCCATCAAAGCAAGCTCCGGATTCGTATCCAGAAGCTTATCCGTCATATCCAAATACGCATCCTCCGAGACCTGAAGTGCCCGAGACAACGCACTCAAAACAAGTCCATGATCCACAGGACCCACCTTCCGCTTCCTACCAGAGGGCTTCTCCTTTTCCTTCTCTTCATTACCCAAATTCCACCTCCTCCATTCACCCTCCTTCTGCTTCGACAACCCCTGCTTCAACTTCGAAAGCAACAGCCACCTCCTACTCACAGCAGACCCCGCATTGGCGTTGTTAACGCTCAACGCATCGTCCACGGAAAACGCGAACCTATCCGAACCAGAAAGGTCGAGTCCGTCCTCAGCCAGAAGCTCCCACAGTTTACGCCGTTTACTCTCCGTTCCTTCCACCACGGGATTACTCTCTTGCGGCAACGGTTGTTCGTCTTCCAGCTCCCAGAACAAACCCTGAAGCTCGCTGTGAACGGCACGGTAGAGGTGCCCCATCAGAAACTCCGGCGCGTCGGGGCCGTTGAAACCGTCGTAAATCCCAACATACAACCACCCCTGCTCCTCCGACACCACCACATGGACGCGATCCTCCCCGGCCTTCCCCAAAGCCCACTGCACATTGCCCTCACCGCCCCTCGCCTCCGCCGCCGCCGCCTCCTTCTTCTCCGGCACCGGCACCACCCACGGCCGCTTCATCTCCAGCGCGTTCCGATTGAACGCCTTCCGGAATCCCGAAATCACCTTCTTCTTCCTGTTCTTCTTACCGTAGAGCCCGCTGAGCGGTGCGGAGAAAGGAACTTCTCCGCCGCCGCCGCCTTCGGCGGCGGGGAGAGGACCGGAGACGGCGTTGGCTTCAATTGGACCGGAGAGGAAGAAGCCGCTGACCTGGAAGGGCTCACCGCCTCGGGGAACGGGCTGGAGCGGGAGCGCGCTAAACGACGCGGTGCTTTCGAAGCCATTGACGATATTGCCCTTGGTGGTAGCTCCGACGCAATCGAGGTTGTCTTCGTCAAAGTGAATGACGGTAGTGGGGAGCGAGCTGTTGGCGCTGACGGAGGCTCCGGAAATGGCTTTGAAGCCGGTTTCATGGGATTCGGGTCGGGTTCGGGGCTCGTGAGTGGGTGAGAAGCGAAGGGATGCGGAGGGGCTGAGGAAGCGATCGGAGTGGGTAGGTGAGAGGAAGCGCGCGGAGGATCTGACGTAGCAGAAGGAGTGTCCTAGGGTTTCGTCCAACGGTTCGGTGGCCGTGAATACGACGTCGTTGTGGCAGGTTTGGTTCCTGCCGTAGCACCAACAGAGGGTTGAAACTCCACTTCCCATCACATTTCACTTCTCTTTCTTCCTATTTCCGCAGCCCCCAGTTCCAGAGCCAGAAATCAATTACAAATAGGGAGAGAGAGGGAAGAAACAACAAATTATTATAACATTAAATTATGTTTTTTTTCTTCTGTTTCCGTGTCAAGTTGTTGGGTTGGGTCTCATGTGAGTTGACGGTTAAGTCTCTTAAACATCTTCTTCTTATATATAACCTACCATGCCACCTTACTAATAACATCTTTTTTACTCTTTCACTCACTCCCTCAAACTCCGTTAAACACACTTCAAACGGATACAAAAATACTAGTCAAACCTTTTTTTACGTTATTTCATTATTATAATCACAAATTCCTGTTATTTTCTCTGAGTAGAAGGTAGGACTTTGTTTATTAATTTCCATGCTTAAGAAAACTGAGATTTTATTTCATTATTATTAGTAATAGTGGTTACCTAAAACCAAAGCTCAAACTAAATAAAGGAAACGTTAGATGGATGTGGATTTCATTGTTAGTTTTGGGGGTTGGGTGGGAAATTTTTCCCTTTACAAAACTGGAATTGGCTTCAACTCTCAAGTTAATTTTTAAACCCAACCACTTCATTTCCGCTGCTTCGGTTTGGTTAACTAAACATTTTGTAAGATGCAAAAAGTTGGTTCCACGTAATTTTTTATATCGTTAATTAATTTTAAATTGCTTTATCATAATTTTTTAATTAGTTGTTACACAAATACTAATATTAAAATATATAACTATGTATAAGGGAATTATTCCCTACATGTTTTTATTTCTATTTTACTTTAATTATATTTTAAAGTTAAAAAATTATAACAATATATTTTTTTTTTCCAATTGATTACAAATATATATATATATATATATATGAACATACATGTTTAATTTAATATATTTAAAAATTAACCTTAACAAGATAAATTTAAGAGTATTTTAGTAAATAATTAAATTAAATATTTAATTCTTATTTCTTTTCATTTACATCAATCATATGATCTACAAATTATTCACTTATTTTCTACTTATTTTTCATATATTCAAACAATTTCATTTTTAGACCCTTTCTCATCCTTTTTCTTTTTTTCCTTTTCACCCTTACTCATCGAAACAAAACATAAACGAAAATATTAAGGAAAAGAAATTAAAGATGGAACATATATGTTTACGTACATAAATATAGATTGGACAATATTATTGTCCTCATGCAAGGTTTTTATTAGTCTTTTAGTACACCATAAAGTAATAAATGAAATATTTAATGCATCTGATAAGAGAATTAGTATAGGGAAATGTTAATTGAATAATCTCACACATGCTCGTTCTCAAAACTGAAGTATTGTTCTAATTCCTGTGGCTCAAAGCCAATGTTGCTTAATTACATTTGTTTAATTTACCGTGTAAGAAAGATTACAATCTGATCAAATGAAAACATATTTTCATGGTATGTATTACTAGTCTTATTAAATTCCATGTTACGTTTATTTCAACTCAAAAATAATCTCAATAATTTCATGAACATTATTATATATAAAGTTTACACCAATGTGGGCATTTTATAAGATTGATGGAACCAAGCAGCACAAGGTCGTTAAGGAAAATAATTGTGTAATATTTTTTTCTTGTCCGTGTCATGAAAAAAATAACATAATAGAAAAAAGTTATTAAAAAGAAATAATCCGCAATTTGACTTAAAAAAATGTCTTAATCCATATGAGTTGATTATAAAAGTGTAAATACGTCTGTTTATACATCCCTTTCATATTGCAACAACAAATTTGTGATGCCGTATCGATAATGCAACATTTACAAAGAAAATATATAGACAAATGATGAAGTCATTGTTTGACCTATTGAATTTTTAAACATCTGAAAGCTAGACTCAACACTATTATGACTATTTCTCCCTTCTCAATATTACATATAAAACAATTTCTTCTCCTCACTTAACGTGTTGAATTTAAAACAATTTGACTATTTTCATATTTTAAATTTTTCAGGACATTGTTTTCAGACCTTGTTCATGGTTCAAACTGGTTTTTATTTATTTATATTATTATTGTTATTATTATACATTGCGTCGTTCATGAATTCAAGTTGGCAATTAATCACGGTGGAGCACGTTTTGCAGTTGTCGTTGATGAAGTCTTGTCATGTCACAGTTGTAAATTATTGAAGAGCATCAGCAAAAATCAACATGCAAGTTGATTTACGATAAAATTTACGTTGACTCGGTTATGAACGGGTTTATATATTATTTTTGAAGGTACCAAAAGACATATTTTTGTTTTAAACATTTGTCGTCATTTTCTTTATAGAATAGAAAATAAATTGGATGTTGAACACAGGACAAGAAGATTCGAAATTGAAATGGTTCGATTTCATTAAAATATATTTGCATGGGTTTATAAGAGATTGACCAAAGTGAATAATTGAATCACCAAATTAGTAATTCTAGAGCTACTACTTGAATTGGTAAACTTGATCCATAAAATCACTTTAGAAAACAATATTGAAAAGGTAGAATAACAATAATGTGATGAGAAGCAAAAAAAAACCAAGATAATACATGAACACTCGTGTCATTAAATACTCAATTAACACAAGTTTTCATCTAAAAGTGTGTATGTATAATTATTTTATTTTATTTTATTTTGTATAAATTTATGGTAGTAGCAAGCACTGTGGCAATGACGTGAAGCAAAATTCGGTTTTTGTTTTCCAACTTGAGAGGTTGGCAAATGTGTTATCTCCTTCAAATTTAGAACAATATTTTCTTTATACGCGTGTAAGGTTTAATACATGATGTGACACATATAGTCTTTACTGTGCCATTTAATTTGGATTGATTAATAACATGTCCAAATCAAACATAAAAATACATGCATTTCAGTTTGATTTAGTTTGAAATGGTTTGGATTAGTTTGAGATGGTTTGCTTTATATTAAATTTTGCAATTTTTATTTTTTAATTCTATTTTTTCTTTTATTCAAAATTTACTTTTTTCTCTCTTAAATTAAAATTAATAAAAAATATGTTACTAAGATCTAATAAATATATTGAATAATAAATTAATAATTTAATATTTAATATTATTAAAAGTTAAATTTTTTTGTTATTGTAGTCTATTACTAACCGTTACTAAGAATAATTTAATATCAATTTATAACTCTGAATTGGAAATATTTTATTAACTTCCTTACAACTTTCTTTAACATTTTAAAGAAAAACAAATAAAATAGGAGTAAAAATGACAACATTAAATTTAACAAACATATTTTTCTTTCAAAATATACCATGTTAAGATGTTTAGCCTTCTCAGATTATCCCTTTATTAGAAAATAGAAGATTAAGAATAGTATTTATTAAGCAATAGCACAAGTACTAAAAAAGTCTATAAACAACTGTCAAACTAAGAATTAAATATGTTTCCCATACGAAAACATGCAATTCTGTCTCGCATGACAAGCGATGGTTATCAAAGGAAATCCCTAACAAAATCTACACTTAATAATCCATTTTAAAAAAAAAAAAGAAATTGTAATCCTCCGGTAGAAACATGACGAGTAATTAAAAGCGAAAGGATTATGAAGATTAAAAGAGTAATTAAATAAGTCGTGATACATATCATGAAAGAAAAAAAAAAAAAAAAACCTGCCCCAACATATAAAAATTATTATTAAAAAAAAAAAAAGGAGAAACATGATGAGAAAAATGGAGGGGGGTGATTGAATGGTTAGTAAAAATTTGGAATATGAACCATTTTTTTTTCAATCATTATTT
>Ga0099824_1004541_pt1 | contig 19955 bp, 3 predicted proteins | sample SiratrowhiteBW_FD_76837 | JGI IMG/M metagenome (GOLD analysis project Ga0099824, IMG submission 76837) | Root nodule microbial communities of legume samples collected from California, USA - Siratro white BW | ecosystem: Host-associated > Plants > Roots > Nodule | place: USA: California... | reverse complement strand
CAACATCACAGTGCACAACCATCCCCACTGGCGGCATACGAAACCGTTTCCTTCAGCTTCTCTCTTTTCAACGAAGATGATCCAAGCATAGTATTATTGAGCAATGCCTCAATATCTGATGGGGTTCTAAGGTTAACCAACACCGACCAACTTGGCAAACCAGTTCCACACAGTGTTGGCCGAGCAGTGCACATCACACCAATACACCTCTGGGACAAAACCAGCGGAGAACTCGCGGACTTCAGCTCTGGCTTCTCCTTTGTCGTCAACCCTAATGGCTCAACCCTTCATGCTGATGGTTTTGCCTTCTTTCTTGCACCAGCCGACCTTCACTTACCTAAAAACTCAAGTGGAGGGTATCTTGGACTTTTCAACCCAGAAACCGCACTGGATCCTTCCAAAAACGAAATAGTGGCTATTGAGTTTGATAGTTATAACAATGATTGGGACCCCAATTCACCTTCTCAGTCTCCTCACATTGGCATTGATGTTGACTCTATCAAGTCAGTGGCAACTGTGCCATGGCCAAGTGAACTTGAACCCGATAATGCTGTGGCTCATGCGACCATAATCTATAACTCTGAGTCCAAGAGACTGAGTGCGTTTGTGGCTTACCCTGGAGACAATAGGAATGCCACTGTCTCTACTGTTGTTGATTTGAGAACTGTTTTACCGGAGTGGATCAGAGTTGGTTTCTCTGCCGCCACCGGTGAGTTGGTTGAAACACATGACGTTTTTAACTGGTTTTTCGAAGCAGCCTTGTAGATCCAGTAGCTCTCGGAGTTCAAGGAGATCAACCGCTAGCTTTTATTAAAAACAAGACATTTTCCTTTACAGATTGTGTCAAAGTTATAATTGAATGTTTGTTGATTTGGTTGATTGGTTTCTTCCATTAATAATATATCTATCTTGTTTGTTGTTGCAACTTAACCAATGTCAAGTCGTCTATTTTTTATTAGCTTGCTACTTCATGTAATTTTCACTAATATTAAAATTAAGATGAATATCTTAGTTAAGATTTAAATATAATTTTCATTAATATTACAAATGAGATGATGACAATTTTAATTAAATTAAAATTAAAGTCTAATAATATAAGTAACTAAAATATTGTTAATTAATATTAAATATCAATTATTTTAACTTAATTAGTCATTAAATTTAATTATTATTTTTATTTATATTTGGTGATTATGTTGATAGCAATTAGTAATAATTTTGTTTGATAGCTAAAATTGGTCTATAAATAATTTTTTTTCTTGTAATGATTATATAATTTGATAAATGAAACATTTACATCTTAAATAATATGCTATTTGAACAAAGTTATTGTCATACAAACGAATCATTATTATGTTTTATTATGTTTTATACATTATTTTATTTAAGTGCCTAATCAAAACCATAAGACCATGAATTTTTCATTTAACAACTAAATTAAGTTCATACAAAAATGTCTTCTTTATAATAACTCTTTAAAGAGTTATACAATATATAATTATGGTGAATTTCTATACCTTTCAATTTTGTCTCAATTTTATCATTCTAACATATTATCCCACATGAAAGACACAATTTGTGATTATTGGTGAAAAGTTTTCACTAATTTATTGAAAAATGATTCACGCAAAATTTAGTATCTAGACACTATAAGCTTAGTATTAGTTTGTCATGTTTATCAATGCTATTAAGATTGACTAATATTAAAACAAGAAATATAGGTAAACCAATAAAAATTTGACCACATTTCTCAAGTTTTTTAAATATTAGAATATGGTAAAGGTGTTTGTGGGTTGGGTTAGATTGGATTAGATTAGTTTTTAACATTTTTATATTAAACAGAATCTAATCTAACTTACTCTTGAACAAGTTAAATCAAATTTATTATATATGCTTTCTATGGTCTCCAAGTAAAAGGGATTAAGTTTCTAACTTATCAGGAGAAGATCTATTTTTGTCATTCATGTTGTCAATAGAATAACTTAGTTAATAAGCTAAACAAATCAATTGATTACAAACACAATGAACACTTGTTAATCAATAACTCCCTTAACCTAATTAGGGAAACAGGAAACAGCAACACATCTATCAAACCATAAGCATGGAACATTATGTCAACATGTTCTTTATTCTCTTCTTGATCTTCTCCACCTTTTCTGCTCTACAAGGAGGAATTAAATGACCATGAAAGAATGTCATGCGTTTCAACCAAGTCACCTGTGGTACCAGTGAAACCGAATAGGACCCATTCGGGCAGAACAGCCCCTAAGTTGACGGGATAAGACAAAACAGTGGCATTCACTTTCACAGGACTATTTGGATAAGCCACTGTGACACTCAATATCTTGGAGGAAGACTGATAGCTTATACGTGCTTTTCCTATTGATCCATGTGGTTGACTTTCAAGTGGCCATGGCGCAGTAGCCACAGACCTAATGGAATTTATGTCAATTCCTATGTGAGGAGAATTAGATATTGGGAAGTTAGGGTCCCATTCATTTGCGAAACTATCAAACTCAACAGCCACAACTTGGTTTAGGGAGGTATTGAAGGCTGTTTCCTTGTTGAAGATTCCAAGGAATCCACCACTTGAGTTGTTCGGGAACTCAAAGTCCAGTGATGCAAGATAGAAGGTGAAGCCATCGCCATGGAGCGGTGCACCCTTTGTGTTCACGACGAAGGAGAACTCAGTGGTGAAGTCTGCGACTCTGGCAGTTTTTGTGTCGGAGAGATGAAGTGCTCCGTAGTATGCTGATAGGCCAACACTCTGCCGTGTTGGGTTGCCACTTTGATCCGTTTTGGTGAGTTGCAGTACACCACCTGTTGTCTTGGCGTCACCATCGACTTGTATGCTTAAAAGACCTGGCTCAAAACTTGGGAAGTTGAAGGAAGATGAGTCTGATGTCACCCTGGTAATTAGGGCAAGGAACAAGGTGAAGGTGGTGAGAAAAACTGATAAAGGGTTTTGTGTTGCATGGAGTTTTGAGTTGAAGTTGGCCATTATGGTGTTGTTGTTGTGAATGATTTATGAATTACGATTATGCTTAGAGTTAGAGGAGAATGCAGCTATTTATAGGCCTTATAGTTTTGAACAAGGATGTTTAGGAAAATAAACAACACATTTGGCAAAAAAAAGTAGGGACATGCTCGAAATATTCGAGGAAAGATTTTCTTTGAGAAAAAAAAAAAAACGACCTAGTTTAATAATGTCCAGAATATTTTTGTCAAGATGTTTTTGGACATCACTTTTGTCCTTGAACTGAGAGATTTTGTTTGTTTTAAGTAATGTATGCCATTTTTGGAGATATTAATAAGCCAGAATATTTCCAATGGTTAAATGATGTCTCATTCATGGAAAGAACTGATTGGTTTTGTCACTATGCAAGTGGATGATGAATGGGTCACTGATATTACTTAAACCCATTAGTTTCAATTGTTCGGATAAAAATCCAGCCGGCTATGGCAGTTCTGGGCCGGATCAGCTGCTTACTGATAGCTTATGTTGTTCTCGTATCAATGGAATAGTTTTCTTTCTAATTAACTGATAGCTTATGTCGTTCTCGTATCAATGGAATAGTTTTCTTTCTAATTACATTTTATTCATCACAACGCAATATGCTAACTTGACTAATAACGAATCACTGATATGTTAATACACCAGATTTCTATTCACAGAAACTACACCAATTCTTGTATTAATCGAAGATTCCCTCTGCTTTTGTCCTTAATTAGGAGAGCTTGGGTTTCTTTTTCCAAATAATGTATTCCATTTGTTTTGATTAAGAGACTACTGTACTTTAAATGAATACTTTGTAGTTAATTACTAATTAGAGTGATGAATTATTGTAAATAATAAGCAAAACTTGCATATACGAGTATTTTTTTAATTTCAAAAACTTATATATAAAAATAAATTAAAGAAGCTATTAACTTTTAAATATGAACAATAAATATTGTATCTTGTTGAGCCAAAAAAAAATTAAAGCGAAAAGAATTAAAGAAAAACTAAAAAATTAAATTAATTATTTCAATAAAAAAACACACTATCAAAATTTATAATATAAAATTGAAATTCAATTTAAGATCGATGAATATATAACAGTCTAAAAACATAGTGTATTTAAAATTGATGTCTTAATTTGATATAGTGTATCAAAAATGTAATTAAATTATGTAATATTGTTTATAAGGAATGAAATATATATAGTTAGTGCACAAAGAGGATAAATATACATAGTCTTTTCGGCGTCGGTGATAGGTTGCAGGTTAAAAATTGGAGAGGTGCACAAAGTTTTTTTGGCATTATTTTGTAGCAGTCAGCCCGTTATCTATTAATTATTTAGTGAAAAGCAGTGTACCCAAGTTTTCTGGTTATAACTTATCTGAGGCAGTTGCTTCCTGGATTTACAAAATTGTGATCGGTAAGATTTCTGTTTTTTTTTTTTTTTTCTCCATAGTTCTTCCTACTTTCTTTATTGCATTCTTTGACGTGGCTTCATCAAATTATAGATATTATGAAAAAAATTATAGACACTAAATTGAAAGAAAATAAAAATTAAATACACTATAAACAGTCTTGTAAATAGATAATTGATGGGAAATTATATAATGATTAAAATCCACTATATCATATAAAGAATAATACTGCAGGTAAATAACAAAAATCACGGAATATTTTTTATTGTAAAAGAAAGAACAAATAAAAAAAAAATTATGAATGCAAAGGGTAATTCGGTATTTTAAAAATTTATAACTGCATCCCACAATTTGTATAGTGCAGATAAAAGATGACCAAAGTCCAAGTACAATTAGGTAATAATATATTGCAGTGATCGGGCTGAATAATGAAGGTCCCAAGATATACTACCACGGAAATCTCTTTTTGCACCTCCATGGTTTCTTCATGTACCTCAGTAAAGGTGTTAACAGACGAAAATGTTTGCACTCTCTCATCTCTAGTCCTTCCTGGTCTCCTTCTGTCGCTATCTTTCCACTTGAATCCTTTTCTAATCCTACATTTCTTACCTCTCATGTTCTCTTCACTAAACAAATAACCTATCACATTATATTTTGACCAAAATTCCTTTAGTCTTCTACTCTGATTTTTAAATTGTATAACTTAAAATTAACTTTTAGATTTTATAACTTCAAAGATTTTTATTTTACAAGAAGTGAGTTTCAAATTATACAATTAAGATATTTCTGCATCACACAATTTATAAAATTTTTTAGGACAAAATTAGTTTTAAATTATATAATATATAATTTTTTACGTAAAAATTGATTTCTAGATTATATAATCTGAAAATTAAAAATATCTTTTACATTATACAATTAAAAAAATTATAAAAAAATAACTTTTGAATAATGTGATCCGAGAGCTTCTTTTATTATTTTTTTCAAATTGCGTGACCTTAAAGACTATTGCAAAATTAAAAAAGAAAAACTTTTAAACAAAAGGATGAAGTGGGAATTTTCATATCTATGAGAGTGCAGAAAAGAAAAGCATGAGAGGTACAAAAAGAAATCTCCTATCCTTGTAGGCCCAAATGACTCTATAGTGGAGGCTAATTCATTTATGTTGTTTAATTATTTCAATTGTTTTAAATAAAAAATACTAAGTTAATATTAAATTTAGGTTGAACAACTTAGTTCAAATAGTGTGGACTGGGGCTACAAAATGAAAGAAATAAAGATAGATTATATTTATTTTTCATTCAAAAGAGAACTTATCATCTAATAAGATGATTACTTTCTCAAATTGATACAAAATAGGTCATATGACATATATTAATTGTTAAGAATAAAATTATTTAATGATGAGATAACTCCTTAAAAAATTTATATAGCTTTTGATTTATTAACTATCCATTGAGATAGATACACATTCTTACTTTAATTTCTTCTGTTTTCCTTTTCTCATAACCATAAACCATAAACATAAGAAAACTATATGACACCAATGAATTTTTTAGTAAACTTCCGTCTAAAATATAAAAACTAATGGAAATTTGTGAATCCTCTTAATTAAAGACAGAAGCTTTACATGTATTCCAATTACGAAAAATAAAGTGGCACGGGAATATACTCTTCTTTTCTGTTTCTGTTTGACCATCGTGGCTTTTCGGACTAACAAAAATTAATAATTGAATTTTTTTTCCTTTTCACTACCACGGTTGAGGATCAAGTTCTTCAACAAAGTGCCACGTTTACCTTTCTCGTGAGCTAAACCTAATTATCTCATAAATTAATTGACTTTGGAGTTTTCATGTATTGTAAACATATAATTAAAAAAAACCTTTTATGATCGGAACCTATTTTACTAACTAATTGAATATATAATAAGGATTATAATATGTTTATAATAATAAATTTTTATACCATAATTACTATTTTATTTTATATTTTTTTATAAATACAAAAAATTATTTTTGTAATAATTATATTATTCCTAAAATTTATTGTCAAAACTTTATTTTTCATATAATAAAATGATAGCTTTAAGTTCATCAAATATTTGTATTAAAGTCAATAAAATAAGGAAAAGAAAATCATTTATTTTCAGCGTCAATAACAATAATACATATTAAGAAAAAAAATTATTTCTGCTCTCTCCCTAAAATCTTAATACGATGTGACCTTGCTTCCCTCTTTATCACTATCCATTTTACTTTGCCACCAGGGACGTATCAATAACTATAATGCATTAGCGTACTATTTTCAAAATTTCGCATATAATTAGAAGAATGGTAGGACTATTGGTTCATTGATTAATTTGGTTGACTTTATCTATATTAAAAGAAATAAATGTTTAACATAATTTGATACACTCAGTCAAATTTAAAAACTTTATAATAAAACACTATTATGTAAAATAATAAATAAAGTTTAAGATAATGTAATGTTATATATCAAATTTTAAAATATTATTATGATCAAATAGTTAATATATAAAAAAGTGAAGTCATTGAATTTTCAATTATCCTGAATCGAGTAAACCAAATCGACTAAAATCAATTATATTTCTATTTTCAAACGTCAACCTAGTTCGATCTACCTAATGAATCCCATTCAGATTGATTAACCTAGTTAAGTCAATCTGACTTTTACAACTTTGTGTGAAAGACAATAACAAAAAATAACAAACAAAAGAAATATACTAACAATATATAGTGAAAAAATGAAACTGTCATATTTTTATTTGGAAAAGTGCAGTGTCCTGTTACATTAGTTTTTGAATCAAAGTAAATTAAATAAATCCTTATTATATTAGGTATTTTTTTATCAGGGAAAAAAAGAATATTATATATATGAAACAGTAGGTGTGTTTCAACCTTATAAATAACCTAAAATAGCAAACTAACAAAAAGAAGCATCACACAAACTTAAACTAAGTGACAAGTGCTTATTGCACTCCCTTTGTGTTATCTAACAACCCTTTCACTAACTTTGTAAGTCCTCCTATCACATAACAACTTGGTTCCTTATAGTCCTCCTATCATTATTTTATGTTCTTGATCCTTTGAGGCACATATTTGCCCTTACGTGATTTAGTTTCCACTAACAACTATTTTTTCTGCACCATTACCTCTACAACCCCAAAGGATATATATGATCACAGTATGTGAAAAACAGAGTTTCAAAGGGTTTTGTTGACCTTTTTCCTTTATTAACTATTTGCAGGGACTTCAAATACACTATTGTAATCACCCTTATTATATTAGTTCTTCAAATATAAGTTCTTTAGTTGCACCTTTTTTTAATTTTTTTACTACTATGAAAGATGAATTGTACTTTCAAATATTTATTTAAATTTCTGTTTGTTTCAAGTACTAGTGTGACTGTATATATAATAGATATTAAAATTCTGTTTGCTCTAGTGAGAGTAAACAATGTAATGGAGACCAAGAATGAGAACACGCTGATCAAGAAATATAAGAACAAAAGAGTAAAACATTGTACTTTTTAGAATGGAGGACGCGAGAATAGGAAGTTTAAAGGCGTGAGTTACTATTGTACTTGTTAGAATTAAAATATTTCTGGTGCAGCCAAACTAATGGTTCATAACATTGTTTATATCAACTGTAACCAAATCAATTGCCAATTGGTTTTGAGATTGATTCCTCGTAGTGACGTACTTATTTGTATAAAAAGATAAAGGTTTTAGTATTGGTTGATAAATAACACATTTAAAAAGCAGTTCTATATTAGTTTTAAGGATTTGATCTAAAAAAGATTTTCTGCACTATTTCTTAGTAACCGATCTATTGAAATTATGTATCAAACTTTACTTCAACACAAAAGTAATTTTGACTTTCTCCTCGTTACAATCAATCTCAAGTGTTTTACATATTTTTTTATTAGTTTTAAAAAATAAATTTGCACTACAAAAACAATAACTTGTCACATACCTCTATAAGATGATTTTCAGACATGAACCATAGGAGACACAAGCTATTAAATTGGTATACACGATGTTATAGATACATATATGTCTCATATTCCTCATGATACTATGTGAAGACATATGCTGAGTTGTATAAAAAGAGAAAGATTTTTAGTATATCCTAATTGTTTTGAGAGTTGTATCATGTGTTGGAATATGAGGTAGATATATATTTATAATAAGATGTATATCAATGTAATAATCTTTGTTATAAGTTATGTAAGTAAATCATTTCACATAGGTATGGGATAAGCTATTTTTTTCAGAAATGATATGTTGTTATCTTTTGTTCAACACATCTAGAACCTCTTATATAATTTTTATATAAGAGTTGAAGCATTTCATTTTGTATTTTTTATTAATTTATTTTTTTTATTGTTGTTGTTGATAAAAAAGAAGTTATATGAAAATTTAGTTTTTAAATTAATAAAAGGAAATATGTTAAATATTTGAGATTAGTGTACAAATTCAAAAATAATTATTTTGATCACACTATATATATATATATATAACCATTTTATTTGGTAAGTAAAAGTTGACGTTTAAATAATTTTTTTTTTAATAATTTATCTTGTCAGTGTTACAAAAATTTCTTTATCTTACACATTTGTAAACAATTGCAAAATGACAAATGCTAGTGACATTAAGCAAAAAGTACTGTAATTGTTAAAATTTTAACATATTAGTGAAAAATAAAGTCGTCTTAGAAAATATTCTTTTTATACATTTACGACCGTAATGAAATGCTGATAAAAAAGACGACCGTAATGAAATGAATTTTTTTTATCAGCGCAGTGAACTGAAATATAGTCACAAAATTGTATTAATGAGAATTTTAAAATTACTATAGTGACGAATGAAATTTTCAAATTATTACAGTGACACGTACGGGTATATTCAACATCAATATTAGTTAGATAATTTGTTTATAATTATGTATTTAATTACCCGTTAAAATATTATTGATTGATTCAAATATTAATATTATTATTAAAAAAATAATCGATGGATTGATACAGATGAGAAGTTGTGAAACATCATTTCTCTATTATCATGAAACGGCCTCGTATGTATCCATTCTTTTGTGTTTTCCATTTGGAGTTAAAAACAGAACAAACCTAAAATCAGAAGTGTTTCGTTTTGACGAATGTCAAATGTTTCGTCACCCACATTCCACATATACAAGTAAAAGAAACCACTAGTTGTCGAAGTTTCATATGCTAGCTCTAAATCCCTTTGAACCCACCCATGTAAATTTCTTTAGCCAAAAGGATCATATCAGGAACCTGCATCTTTGTCCAAAAATAAAAAATAAATAAAAAACTACTCAAGCAGAACAATATTTTGATAAATTTATGTAACTGGGTTGAGGATGGCATAGAGTGAGCAACCATTAACAAACAAGAATCAGTTGAGCATGCATGGAAGCTAGCTAGGTTTCAGAGATGCCCTCATGGTTCAGTTCTACTACTTTTGAGAGCCACGCTGATGAACAGTACACGTAAATTGATGAGAGATATGGGTGGATCATGAGAATCATAATTCGACAGGAGAAGGGACACACATGCAACTCACGAGAAAAAGTGGCGTGGTATTTCCCTGAGTGCCACAAATGTGATATGAGGGCAGTGAGTGAGGTGAAGAGTGTAGTGACAAATGATTAAGTTTCACGTGCTTCACTGATTACCTGCCGCTAGAAAAAGAAGGTAGAAGATGGCACGATGACCAGTAAAATAAAGCAGCATTTTCCAAAGCTGGAATAGCTAAGCAATAAAATAGTCCATAAATGGGTTCCGTACACAAACTGATGATTGACACTTGGCTAAGCTCCTTGACTAGAGCACTCAAGTTGCGTCAATCAATCCGCAGTGGATGTTACTTGCTTGGATCGAGGTGCCATCTCAAAATTAAAATTCCGGCGAGATCGAATCTTATTGGTGAATGAGACTTGTTCACTGTTCACGTGGGTTGGAGAAGTGATGTGTGGAAAGGTGGAGAAATTTGGAGACAAAGAGGAAGCTTTATGAGCATTTGAGCACTACAAATTGTACGCCAAATCGAGTGTTTTTAAAATTACTAGGTAGCTAAAAACCATGATGTATATTTCTAAGTATAGTAGCGCGTGGGAATGTCCCAGTTTGTTTATGGGTGGCGCAAACAATGGTACGATTTTGCTCAACCATGGTCTCAGCTCCACACACGCGTGCCAATGCTTCCCTCGATTGCCAAATACTGTTCTATCAACTTCTTCGTAGGTCTGTGCTCAGCCACTTCAACTCACTTTCTTTAACAATTCAACACTTATTAACAAAGGAAACTTTAACAGTAAGATAAGGCGTAATAGGTGTAAACTTTATCTTATTACACTTGATTTTGTAAAATTAATTTAGACTAAGATTTTACTTAGTGTCAAATCCTAAATGTTCTATGTAAGAATGCTTGATATCTTTTAACATCTGTTAAAAATTTGATGTACTGCATAATAATATATATAAGTGCAAATATTATCTTACCAAACAAATTTGATAAGATTTGAAGAACAAATTTAAGTTTGTTATTACTGTCATGAGAGAAAGTTTTATAGAAGCTGGTGTTGGGAGATGATGTTGTTCTCGAATCATGGTCTAAATATTTCAGAGCTGATCAGTTTTGTTTTTCTGATTGAGTCAGGGCAAAAACGATATCTTATATATAAACTGACATGTAAAAGAGTTGTAACATCCTATATATTCCTTCCTTTAATTTATTCATTATTGTTAAAAAAAAAAAATTTAAGTATTTTATATTTTTATTCCTTCAAGATACATAGCAATGTTCAGATTTATTTATCACGGACAACTTTGTCAGTAAGAAAAATGTAAGTATCTATGAGCACTTTGTTAAACTTGTATGGCATCTCTTAGCCCTAATGAGCTACCAAAACCCTACTCACCAACCCTATTCTTATTAAAAATAACAAAGTAAGAAAGAAGTATTTAGAATTAACTTTTATCTTTAATTTCACATATATTTCATTTGAAATATATCCATAATTATTATTATTAAATGCAACTTTATAATTGTTATGTCATTTTAAAATGCAGTTTAGTTTTTGTAGGAAAGAAAAAATGTGTCCTAATAATGGTAATCATAGGACTTCTTTGTTGATGGTTTTAGCATATTAAACCATGAAAGATGTATGAACATATACACATGTAAAAGGGTTCAAACATTTCAGATGTTTCTTATATTTATTCATTTATTAATGTTAACAAAAAAAAAAAACAATACAACACCTGTTTTCGAAAAGAATGATGAACTTAAAAGATTTTGACTATATTTTAAGGAATTGTTTTTAGTTTATTAGTATCCAAGGACTACATTTTCAAACATTTGCTTTTGTTTTCTTCAATCACATAATTAATCTCATTAATACTCTTCTTTTGTATAAAGTAAACATTAATTATAGTTAATATTTTTTAGATATTGAAAGTTTAATTTTTATAACGTATTTAATATAAGTATAAGGACAAATTAATCCAGGGATCTAGTTTGTTAGCCAATTTTTTTTAATTATTTACATTTTTAACTTCTAAAAAATGATGATTTTAAATAAAAATATTTATTTGCTCGTACTTAAAACTAAAATTGATTTCAAATAGTTCATTATGCAGAAGGATTAATATGTTACATTTATCCAACCCGTATACATAATCCAAACAAATCTTACAAGAAGATACCAAAATTGCATTTCAACTTGTGCTTGTTTGAAATCAGGAATATATTGGTAAAGAACTAGATATATTGAACGGTGCTTGAAGAATTTGAGGGGTAAATATGGGGAAGATCTTATAAGAATGAGAACTGAGCTCACCTATATAAAGAAATGGCGCCACCTTTAATCCAAAACCTTAAGACGTTGAGTTTGTGAGTCTTTTTTTTTATATGTTACTCAACTTTCTCATTTTTAACTAATGTGAGACTTAAACTCAGACCCCAATATCTAACCAACAGAATAATATTTATGTTTTTATTTATCAGTGAATTTTTTTAAAAGTCAAAAATAAAAAATATAAAAGTAAATAGAATATTTTTAGAATATTATAATCCTTGTATATACAATATAACTTTTTAGGAGGTTCATCCATCATATACATTAACTACAACTTTCTTTACATATGGTTTAACATAGAAATAGAATAATCTCCTTATACTTATACATCAAAATGATAAACAATTTAACGTACACCATTTCTTAAATTTCATACTCAAATCCTCACTAATCCAATATATTTAGTTTTACACCATTATATAACTTTGTTATATCCTTACTTATCCAAGTTCATTGTAAACAGAAGAGGACTTCTTCCCTATTATTAGTAGCATTTAGATTACCTATTACCTACTAGTTAATTCGTACAACATTATACCTTTTCCTATCAATTAAACTAAACAGATTTTTAATGTCTTTCTGTCACCACCTACAACCATAATACAATACAAGGATACTTTAAAATCATAGGTACAATCAAGATAGAGATATAAAGCATTGCATAAGACAAAAAATAGGAGTGAGAATATGAAAAATTAATCTTCCTCAAAACTTTGTATCTAAGCTACAACCATCCTTTGAATTGAGCCAAAAAAAAATTTTCTCCACATCTACTTTCTCCTTCTTAAATATTATCTTGCTTTTATGATTATAGACTTCCAAAAAAATGGTTTATAAGCTCCTATTGTTTATGTTTTTTTATCAGCCAATATTGTTTATGTTTGATTTTGTCCATGTGTGATAAAAAGGATAAAAAGACAGGTGATAAGGGATAATTTTTCAGTTTTGTCCTTATACTCCACACAGAATGATTTGAAGTTTTATGTAATAAATTGCACAAAAATAAAAATAAAAAGTTACCCCCTCTTAAATAGACATTGATAATTCGATTGCTCATGCCAATCAATTTTGGACCATTGATATTGATAATTGTCAAATAAAAGATGTATTTATGCTATTTTGTAAGAGACTATTTTTTTTAATATTATAATCTTTTTCACTACACTTTTACCTTTTTATATTCATATAGGAAAAGTTTCAATTTCTTTCCAATTTATTATATATATAAATACAATTTAAAAATTTAAATAACCTTATATAAATATTTTTTGCTTTACATAAAATAATTACTTCATAATTATTTAATATTTAAATTTAATTTATACACATTATTAATACAACCATTGAAATGACATGTATAAGAAATATTGTCCCAAATATATAAATTGAAAAAAAAATAGAAAATAACTTTAGTTTTCAGTGTTCAATGATAGATATTCAAATAATATTTTTTTTTTTTAAATAGTTCATTGAATCTTAGAAGTACACGCAAGAACTAACAAGTTGGGAAAGAACCTTCAACCTCTTTTGAAACTCGCGAAATACCCAACAAAACTTTCACTCCCTCTAAACACTCCATAGGTGTGTGTCCTTCTGACCTCTGCTATTGCTTGAGACACCACAACGTATGCAAGGGAATTTGGGGTTCACCAGAGATTGAGCTTCAATAGTTTACAATCGAGCTTTGATTTATAGGAGAAATGGGTTGGGGATTTTTTGCCAACTATTTTGAGTATTTGTTGAAGAAGAGGGAAAAATTAATGAACTCTGAGATTACACTCAATATAGGTTTTCTTTTATTTTATAAAATGTCCAAATAATCGACATTTAACCACGTTTCCATTATTTAAAATTGGATAATATAGATTTGGCTAAACCAACGGATACTTTTCTATTTAAAATAAAAAAATAACATATGCCTTTCACATAATAAAAAGAAATAGAAGTTAAAAAAATTAGCATAAGCTATATGAACACATAAAATTAACTTAACAAAAGTAATTTAAATATTGTATTGTAACCTTAGATTCGGTTTACCAGATGCAAGAATTTTTTTATTTAAAAAATTTGTCGCAAACATTCCGTGTAGCCATATTAAATGGTAAAAGTGCCGATAAAAGTATTTTTACTTGTTTAAAAAATTGTAGTGTCATCTGAGAATCATATAAATTGACTCTAGTATTGTCCGCTTCATATGTTTTTGCATAAAAAAATTAATTTCATTCATTGTTACAGTGAAATGACATGTAATAAATTATTAAGTTAGAATCTTTGAGAGGAAATGGTATTTAAGAAATTATTGAATAAATTTTGAAAATAAACAAGATTAATAAGTGGAAGAGTAATGTCAAGCATACAATTCACAGAAAAAAAAATAAGATTGAGAAGTGATATTATTAAAGTTTGACCTTTGGTCCAGATGTAAAAACAAACTTCAAACATTGTTAGATACACCACAAAGCATGTAGGGAAGTCAGGTTCAAGATTCAGCCTCACTTATTTGGAATTAACCTTTGACTTATAGGAGGATTGAGTTGAAGAGTATTGTACTAATTGTTTAATTGTTTTACTATTAGGGTCAAGAAGACAGGAGAAAATAATTACTTCAAAAAAATCACATATATAAGTTTTTTTTATTTTATAAAATGTCAAAAATAATTTATACTCAAACATGTTCCGTCATCAAAATTTAGATAATATATTAAACTAATGTATAATTTTTTATTAGAAATAAAATAAACTCTTTAGCATTAATTAGATCGACGTAAGCCTTTTATATAATAAAAAATTAAAAATTAAAAAAAAAATCTAGCATAAGTTATATAACCACATAAATATTAACTTAACAAAAATTGTTATTATAATTTTAGGATCAACTTGGTATATGTAACTACAAGAAAAATTAGAATTATGGATAGATTGGTACAGTGGCAATGGATTTAATACGTTAATAATTATGGACTGCCGAAAAATCTATCATTAAATTAAATTATCTCTTGATAAACTCGTTAGTGAATCTATGAATAATCTACTGTAAATTTATCGTCCATTTACCCATCAACTTAATTTAATATTAAATAGACGCTGGTTCAAGGTTCAAACAGATATTTTTTATTTATTATTAAGGAATTTATCATTATTTTATAAAGAGGGTTTGTAAATTTTAGTATATGTTATATAGCTTGATTGTTGGTTAGAACAAAGTATTTTGATTAATTTTTAGTAACTGCATTTAGTTTTTTTTATTTTGAATTGATCATGGTTTTTCTAAATTTAATATGAAAATCTAAGAGTGGCATTAAGACTTGAACCTGTATATTTGTATTATTACTGCTTGGTGTAAAGAGTGATATTTGTAAAGAATGTTAATATGAATTTCTAATTAATTTTATTTAGTCAAATGCTAAGTGTATTATTTACCTTACCTTTATAAATAAGTCTTATATATTTGAGGATGTTAGACGATTTAGATTTTTCTCAACTTTAACGGGTGGAATTGAATGATATGTATTTGTTTAGATTAAAATAATTTAGTGCAAAATTTTCTTAAACATTGGAAACTATAATTTATTCTCTTTCTTTGTTTTAATGTGTTATGAATTGAACAACATTTCTATTTTAATAGTTTAGTTATGTTCTAGCATTAAGGAATGCTAAAAGAAGTTATATAGTAGTAAAATTTTGTAAGTTGTTTTGGATGCTTAAAACTTTGAAACATCCATGTATCACTATAGGACTCCAATAGCAGTGTTGTTTTCAACAAGAGTTAAAATAGTGCTTTTTACATGTTATGGCATTGCTATCATGATTTAGAAAAAAAATCATTTCTATCACTAAAACAACATTTTTGTTTAGAGTTTTTTAGGTATAATTACAAAGTTTTATCTAACTAAATCATCATCTTTCATTTTTTGTATTACTATGCTTTTCTTATGCCTGATTGATAGTGATTGTGCGTATAAACTGTGTGATTGTCACATTGTTCGTTTATGAATATTTTTTCATAGACTTCCTCTCCCACCAATTTTTCATGTAACCTTTCATTTTAGTTAAAGTACTAGATTTAATTCATGTAGATTATCATATTATATCAATTATATGTAGATAGGAAAAACAAACATCATCTAGCTATTAGTTAGGGATTTTCTTATATTATATCGTTAATCACTTTATTCTCTCATTACAAATAAAGTTGTTTGTTTGGAATAATATACACTTTCAGTAAACCCTATAAGGAAAGCAAGATGTTGTGTATGATTGTGTTGCTTCACCAATTCTTGTTGTGAAAATTTTTACTTTTGATGTGGAAATCAAATCCTATTATTTGAAATTTATTTAGGAGATCATGTCATGAATTTATCCTTTTCAAGATGGCTCAAGACTTGTATATCACATTGCATGATAGCTTATAATCTAGGTGTTTTGTTTAAATTTGTGCAATCTATACAGAGGAACTTGATTACAGGTCTTTTCCCTAGTGGATAAGTAGAACTACAATAATTATTCGTACTTGTGTTTTTCTGGTTGTTTACCTTGAATGATTTTGACTAATGTAGTTGCTATTAACATATGCTCTTAATTTAAAAGCAAGTTTTTGTAAATTTCAAAAGCATATAAATTATAAGGTGGACTGATTCCATTTTGTTTATGTTAAAATGAAAGAGAATATTTCATATGATGAATTTTATCCTCTAAGAATCTAGCAAATGTTTTATCTTGTCAAATGGTTTGTATTCGCAATAGTGTCAAGGCAATTTAATATTTATATGCAATAGTTATTTGATGACATGCAAATGTAGTAAAATATTCTTGTGGATTATGCATAATAGTTTTTAAAGTGCTGTGTCCTTAATTAGTTCTTTCATGGAATTAACTATATAATTTGATGTTTTAATTTTGATTATTGGAGGTTTGATTTAGTAACACTTTATAATAGGTTTCTCATATGCAACTGTTTTTGAAACTTTCTCCTTTTGTTAATCCAATATAATCTATATTATGTTTCCTTGAAAATTTGCATTTAACTTTTGGACTTGTCATGTATAATAAGTGCAAGGTAATAATTCTGTTGATTTTAATTTCTATGTATTCTTTTAATAGGATAATGTTAAAAGGTATGTAATTAAATAATTAGGTAAACAAATATGGTTTTTTCATATGATGGTGGTATTACTAATTTTTGTATTTTGTTTTTTGTCAAGTTATAATAAAAAAAATGCCTCAGTGTGAGTAATAGTAGATGGATTAACTAAGACTATGAAGGTTTTACAAATGAATTGGGGGAATTCTGTATAGAAGTTAATCATATTCATATATGTAATAGCCATATTAGGTGGTGTATCATTTAGCCTAGTATTAATTAGAGATTTCATTTGAGTAGTTAGGATAAAATTTTTCATTTGGTAGAATATTTTTATACTAGTCTGGAGATTCATCTTGAAAGATGGAGGAAACCATGGGGAAAACTTTATTGTTATATTTTTTTAGTAAGTTGAGAAAGAAAATTTTTGTTAAGAAAAATGTAAGGGCTTAGGACTTAAAAAAAGAAAGAAAGAAAAGTTGCTACCTCTCTCCCTCTCTTGAAAGAAAAAAAAAAAAAACCTAAAATCTCTTTCTCAACTTTCTTTACTCTATCTCAAAAGCCCCAAATCCCTTCTCAATTCTCTCTATGCTCTCTTCTTTCTTAAAAATCTAGTTTTTCTCTTGCTTCATATTGGAGATCAAAATCCCCCATCTAATTTCTTGTGTAGGTAAAGTAAGTTTAGCGGGTTACTATTTTGATTTAGGTAAGTACCAATTTTCCTCTGTTCTTGAGCGGTTTAGGGTTTCCGTAAAAAGAAAATCTGCGTACACTTTCTTGCATGTAGTCTTAGAAGTATCAAGAATGATCCTTGTTCGTTTTGAATCCTTAGAATAGGTTCAAATCTTTGATCAAAAGCTTTTCGGTACAGGTTAGGTTGCTCGTGATTTTAGGTTTTTGGAACTCCTTTGAGGATCTATACTCTATACAGGTAAGGGAAGCTAGTTTGAATGTTTTTAATAGATATTGTAATTATCTTTCTATTAAGTATGAATTGGTAGGGGAAGTTAGTCTTAGAAGTCTGCTATAGTACACTATGTTAGAGTACTTAATTGTAGAATGAGATATGGTTTTAATTTGAAATGTTCTCTGATAATGAAATTTTGTATAATTTGATAAAATGACTGATTTTATGTTGATTGAACTTGTGGGAACAATAAACTTTTGAATTTGAATGTTTGGTATCTTATGTGAGATGTATCCTTATATGTTTTGATGTTATAGGTTGAATGAGCTGTTGTGAATGATATGGAATGGTGATCGAGACATAGTATCTTTAGGAAAGGAGATACCCATGATGAGATATAGTATTTTTAGGAAAGGAGATACCTATGTTGAAATTGTTAGGATGTGCATTGTTTGAGGATTTGTCGAGAATGAGGTATCCAGACTCTACTAGTATATTGGAATCACATAAATGAAGATTACTAGGTAGTGAGAGTCAATGGAGGTTCAGATTGAGTGAATGCAGTTTGAAATATAACTGGTCAAAAAAGTCTCAAGGAAACTAACATTGTCATACAAGATTGATGATTGGGGGTTGTGTGGATTCACAGTTTAGAGTTGTATGACAGGTGCAAACCTCTGAGTCTAACTCAATGCACGAGTCTTCCGGAAGTAAAGAGTCAAGTGTCTTTGTATGTGAGTCAGTATATGTATGATATGAGTTATTTAGAGTTGTGATAATGACAATGTGATGTATGAGATAAATCATGAAATTCTGATGTTTGTAATTTGACTGAGATAGGAATTTAATTTATGACATTTCTTTAAACTCTCTAGCTTACCCTTATTTCTTGTGTGACGTTTGATTTATTTTATTTTGCGATGATTATGTGTTACAGTGAGCAGAGGATTTGACATGTGGTATGACTCATTATTAAGCTAATAGAGAAATTTTATTTTATTTTATTTTATTTTGTGATTGTATGAAGATAATTCTATTAAATATCATGTAGAGAATTATATTTTAAAATACTTTGATGAATATATAAAGATTTATATTTGAATTTATTATAAAATTTATATGCAATAGAGTTCCTATTAGGCGAAAAAATGAGATATTACACAGGTTACAATAATAATACAATTGGATAAGCTACTAAATATTTCAAGAACCCAAATTATGAAAATAATATAATTCTACTATATATATAAACTTATAATTCAACACAATTAAATAATGTTGGATTAACTTAGTTTAGATTTTTGTATTTTTTTTTAATCAGACTCAATCTAATCAAATTCATCTGTGATCGGCTTAGTTTGGATTGGGTTAATTGGATTATAAGTTTTGAATTTTTTTGTTATTTTTTTCTTAAACATTTTTGTTAGTTTTTTTATGAATAATTTGTTTAGATAAATTATATTGTTTAATATTTGATTAATTAAATAATTTAATATTTAAAAAATTAATGAAATAAATTGAAATGAGTCTCAGGCTCAATATATATAATGCATCACAAATTAAAAAAAAATACAACCTAATATATTTGGTTGGATTTTGTATATATATACACAAACTTAAGAACAATATATATATATATATATATATATAT